>ERZ1504463.75-NODE-75-length-22228-cov-3.792180_pt1 | contig 22228 bp, 20 predicted proteins | sample MGYA00574786_ERZ1504463 | MGnify/ENA primary metagenome ERZ1504463 (study PRJEB39906, sample SAMEA3182092) | gut metagenome | biome: human; feature: gut; material: Stool; isolation source: human stools | place: Canada | collected 2013-11-25 ...
GTTTCGCCTCTGCGGAGGCGAGGAGGGGGCTTTCTGCTCGCCCCCTCCACCCCTTCGGGCTGCATACCCATGTTTCTTGGATTTTATCGGAAGTTTTATGGTAGTTTCCCTATCGTTTTCCCAACCAACACAATAAACCTGTAACATGGGCGTGCGCTGCGAAGGGGTCAAGGGGGCGATCGCAGACTTCGTCTGTTTCTATTGCCCCCTTGTCGCGTCCGCAGACACGAAACCTCCGCGCCGCAGACAAATTCTATTTTATTGAATAAACTCAATTCAAAAAAGGAGCTGACCACCCTGATGCAACAGGAATCCAAAGCGCACCGTCTTTGGACGCTCTTTTCTTCCATGCTCCTCATCAGCACCTTCACTTTCGGCGGCGGATTCGTCATCGTATCGCTGATGAAGAAAAAATTCGTTGATGAGCTGCATTACCTGACCGAAGAGGAAATGCTGGACATGACCGCCCTGGCGCAGACCGCACCGGGCGCGATTGCCGTCAACGGCGCCATCCTCGTTGGGCGGCGCATCGCCGGGATTTCGGGGCTGATTGTCGCGGTACTGGCGACAATTCTGCCGCCGATTGTCATCATCAGCGTCATCTCTATGATGTACGCCGCGTTCGCCGAGAACGAATGGGTACGCGCGGTGCTGACGGGAATGCAGTCGGGCGTGGCGGCGGTCATCTGCGACGTGACGGCAAATCTTGGCGGCAAGGTCGTGCAGTCGAAGGATTGGCTGAATCTGCTGCTGATGGCGGGCGCGTTCGTGGCATCCGCCGTCTTTCACGTCAACGTCATCGTACTCATCCTCGTCGCGGCGGCGATTGGCGTTATCCGGGCACTGCTGGCGCGAAAAGGGGGCGTATCCGCATGATGGTGCTGTTCCTCGTCTTTTTCCAAATCGGATTGTTCAGTGTCGGCGGTGGATATGCTGCCATGCCGCTGATTCAGTCGCTGGTCGTGGAATCGCACGGCTGGCTGACAATGGCAGAATTTACGAACCTAATGACGATTGCCGAGATGACCCCCGGCCCGATTGCGGTCAACTCCGCGACATTCGTCGGGATGCGCTGCGCCGGACTACCGGGGGCGCTCGTCGCGACGTTCGGGTGCATTGCGCCGTCGCTGATTCTCGTCACGCTTCTTTCCTATTTGTATGGGCGATTTCGTTCCGGCCAGACGATGCAGAACGTGCTGGGCGCGCTGCGTCCCGTGGTCGTCGCGCTGATTGCGTCGGCGGCGCTGAGCATCGTGCAGGTCGCGGCGGTGAAATCGGGCGGCGGCGTGTCCATCGTCGGCATTGTGCTGATGGTCGCTGCGTTCCTCGTCCTGCGCTGGAAGAAATGGAACCCAATTCTGGTGATGCTGCTCTGCGGCGTCGGCGGCGCGGCGGCGCACGCGTTCGGCTGGCTGTAACGAAAATCTTCCGAAACCATTTGTCCGCCCTTGACAGGGATTGGTGCGTGTGCTATACTCCAAACCGAAGCGGTTAGTTGTAATTAACTAATTGGGAGGCATACGCGCATGAATATCCTGTACATCCTGCTTGCCCTGGGCATCGTCGGTCACGCCATCAACATGTACTGCGACCGCATCCTGAGCATCTTCCCCAACGGCACGCTGAAACTCGTCAACTACAGCAAGCTGAAGGAAGGCGACTACGCCGCGAAGCTGATGGAGGGCGTTTCACCAAGTGTGCCGATGCGTTCAGGCGTGCTGGGCGTGTTTGCCATCGTGCTGGAGTTCTGCGGATACGCGGCACTGGCGGCGTATGCGTACCAGAAAGCCCCGGTGTACGGCGCAATTCTGTTCGCGGGCACGACGTTCGCGTGCATCGTCAGCTCCGCGTATCACTTGAAGTGCGGGCTGGTGGAGTACATGTTCCTCAAATACGGGCGGGACGAACGTGCCAAGGGCATGATGCTTGACCTGATGGGCAGCGGCGCATCCCTGCGCCTGTGTTCTTTGGGAATGATTACGTTCTACATCACGCTGATGGTTGCTATCATCACCGGCGCGATTGGCTTCCCAATTTGGGCGCTCGTGTTCACGATTCTCCCGATTTTCATCGTCATGTTCCCCCTGCAAATCGTCGGCACGCTGCATATCGCCGCGATGGTGTCAATGCTTGGCTGGATGTTCCTGATTTAACCGCAAAAGGACTGCTGCGCGGGCACTTTTCTCCGCTCACAGTCCTTTTTCTGCGTTCGCCCTCACTCGCGCGGATTTTTTGCAAAAATCACGAAAAGTCCCTTGACAAACGCCCCGATTCGCGCTATAATAATCAATGTTGCGGATGACCCGCCGCAATGTGAACTTCATATGGAGAGTTGGCTGAGTGGTCTAAGGCGCACGACTGGAAATCGTGTGTGGGCTTATACCCCACCTAGGGTTCAAATCCCTAACTCTCCGCCAGATTAGCATCGGTTCGATAGAATCGGTGCTTTTCTTTTGCCCTCGCAGCGAATCCTTCCCCAGTCACCCAAAGTGCCTCTCTAATAAAAAGTGCGTACTTGCGCCCATATCAGAAATGGTGTATTCTTTACAAGATAACCCTTTTCCCGAACGACCCACCTTGGAGGAACCCATGAGGAAACTGATTTCCCTGCTGGTGATGATTTTGCTGCTGCTGTCCGCTGCGCTGGCGGAAGTGAGCACCCCGACCTGCGCCACCGTGACGCTTACGACCGGCAGCGTTCACGGCGGATTTCATCGCGAAGATGCATGAGGTTTTCCCGGACTACGCGGGCGAAAACCATCTGGAAATGACGGCGGGATTCCTGTTCCCGGCGGAGTAAGCAGCAGACAAAAAACAGGCTGTTCGAGCGTTTTGCCCGGACAGTCTGTTTTTTGTCAGTATCCTGCTTTCTGCAATTCGTCCAGCAGTGCGCACTTGCGTTTGTAGTCCCTGCGCCACTGTACAGCAAGGTCAGCAATTATCTGTCTTCCCTCGTCGGTGCCTTTCATGCGTTCCAGCCGCTGGATGATCTCGCAGTAGGTGGCGCGCGACGAAGCACCTTGCATAGCGCGATTCACCATGTCGCGGTAGAGTGCCAGCGTGCGGGCGGAATCCCATGCCATCAGCGGGTCAAAATAGGTACACAGTCCCTCAAAATTGCCATGTTGCTGAATCCGCTGGAGCAGCTGCTCCCACTGTTCAATGGATGCCAGCAGGGGCAGTCGAATGGTGCTTGTCGTCGGCAGTTTCAGCAAACGTTCCGCCTCGTCGCGCCACGCATCGGCGGGAAGCGTCGCTCGAAGCGCATCAATCTGCTCCATGCTGTACTGATTGTACTGCTCAATGTACTGCCGAATCTCCCGCTGCGCAAGGTCAGGCTGATTCGCGCGCTGATAGAGTAAAATCAGCTGTTCGCGGCGCTGCTTGCATGGCATATATTCCCCCGCGAACATCTGCAAATCCGCCTTGACCTGCTCGATGGCTTCCGTCCACTTTTCCGCCGCCATCAGCGTTTTCAGTGTCCGGTCATGCGCATACGGCACATCCCAATGCGAATGCCAGAAGCTGATGATGTCCTCCTGCGAAGCGTGCAGCTGCTGCATCGTTTTTTCACGCTGATTCAGCAGGTTCACCATCGCGCCTCCACCGCGTTCCTGCGCATTCGGCTTCCATTCGGCAATTTTCTCGTCCAGCAGCGCAAGATTCCGCTGATGAATTGCTTCGTCCCACGGATACGAAAACAAGAACGCCAGCGGCGCGGTGAAATACGTCATCGGCTTCCACGTCCGGAATGCAGCGGCGAACCACTCGTACATTGCCGACTGCTGGTCGGGTGCTGCGATGGCAAGAATCTGCATCCATGCATCGCGGCAAGCGTCTTCGATATCCTCCTGTTCAAGAATTTCATCGGCGGATTCAAACATCATTGCCGTGTCGCAAACGAGTTCAAACGCCAGCATCACATGTTCCGGTGTCAGCAAATCAGCCAATTCCGCATACATCAGCTCCAGCAGTTCCTGAACGGGTGATTCCTCTTCTTCGTCATATTCCGCGTATTCGTCATACTCGTTTTCGGAATAGCGTTCGGCGGCGTGAAGCGTCTGCGTCAGGGTGCGCTGCCAATTGAGGCGGCGTTCATCCGCACGGACAGGTTCGTCTCCCTTGCACAGCATCAGCCGATTTCGGAGTGCTTCGTCCTTTTTCAGCAGCGGGCGAAGAAAATCCCGAAGCGTTTCAGCGGACAGGCTGTTCAGCTTCTTCTCCCACTCCGGCGCGGGCAATTCCGCTTCCGGCAGATGGGTCGCCGCAAAGAGAGCCGCCGCCATATGCTTGCAGTTTGCGCCCTCTTTCGCAAAGGGGCAGGTGCAGGACATGGTTGCCACGGCATCGTCTGCCAGCGTAATCTCAACCCGATACAGCCGCGTCCCTTCTACATCAGCAGTGATTTTCTCCTGCGTGCAGTGCAGATTTTTCACTGCCCCGGCACGCCAGTAATCGCGCCCGCGCGTAATCATCTTCGAGATAAAATTCTCTTTCCAGTCAGTGATGTGCATCGGCATTCCACCTTTTGCAAAACAGGCTGCCCGTTTTTCTCGGACAGCCTGCTTGCTTATTCCTTCGTCTCAATCTCAATGCCGCGTTCTGCCAGCCAGTTCGGCCAGTAGTCGTCGGTGTAGAGCAGTGCCTCGCGGGTGGAGGGCATCGGGGGCAGCGAGCCGCCCGTAGCGTAAATCAGCGCGGAAATCGGCAGAACGGTGTAGCCCTGCTCCTCGTAGTAGGTCAGGACAGCATCAAGAATTTCCCAGCTGTGATTCGCGTCGAGATGGCAGAGCAAAATATTGCCGGGCGCGAGCTTGGCGCGCGTCGTACCGTTCTTGATGCACTCCTCCACCGTATATTTGCCGATGGAGTCCTTCGTGCTCATGTTCCACAGCACGCACTCCATGCCTTCCGCGCGCGAAACGCTGATGACGTTGCTGTTCACGTCCCCGTACGGCGGGCGCATCAGGCGCGGCGAGACACCCAGCGTTTCCGCCATGGTCTCCGCCGGAAAAACGATTTGGCGCATCATGCTGTAGGGCCGTTCCTTCGTCAGCTGCGGATGCGTGTTCGTGTGGTCGCCGATTTCATTGCCCGCCGCCAGCACGCGCTTGGATTCCTCCGGGAACGTGCGGACGAAATAGCCCGTCATGAAGAAGGTGATATTCGTGTTGTGCTTCGCCAGCACTTCCAGCACCTGATCGGTGTTCTTGCCGCCGAAACCGCAGTCCATGCCGATGCCGACAAGTTTCCGCTCCGTCTCCACGTTCTTGACGGCGCGCTGTCCCTTCGCAACGACGGTCAGGTAACCGCCATCCGCCACACAGCGATCGCCCAGCCACACGCTCAGGCGAGTGTATCCCTCCATATCAGCGGTTGGGGTGATAGAGAAGCTCATGTCGCCGCTCGGATTCGACCATTTCGCTTCCGCCAGCACTGTACCTTTGTCATCGCGCAGCTGGAAGGTGTTGTTGCCCTTGACGATGGTGGATGAATTCGTCACCGTCATGCGGACACTCATCTTCTTGCCCACCGTGCCAAAGTTGATGCCCAGATAGAACTGCACGTTCGGCAGGCGCTGGATGGTCAGCGTGTGCTTGCCCGCACCGGTGTAGCCGTCGCCGCTCTGCAGTTCAAAAACGACCTTGCCGCGTTCCTCCACCACCTGCGTCGGAACGGTCAGCATGGTACTCTTCTGCCCTGCCGGGATGACCACGGAATACGCGCCGTCCAAGCCGTCGCAGGTCAGGGAAACCGTCAGGTCTTTGTCGCTTGCGGGCGACACGTTCAGCTTCAGCGTGTAATCATAGCCGCCGTTGATTTGCCCGTTTTTCTCGGCAAAGGTAACTTTCACGCCGTCCGCCAGCGCGACGGACATCAGCAGCGCCAGCATCATGCCCAGCGCGCAAAACCATTTTTTCATGTGCAGCCTCCATTGGTCGTCGATCGTTGATATACCTGCTCGGACATACACGTCCACTTCTATTATAACATTGATTGAAAAGGAACACAAGTGCAAAAAAGCGCCGCTCCGCTTGGCCATGCACGGTCAGGCGGGCGGCGTGATGTGTCAGAGGATTACTGCGCCAGCAGCATGTTCAGCACATCAATGATGTTGCGGCTGTTCTCCAGCTGATTCTCCATGCCTTCGACAATCTGCTCTTCCGCAGTCGTCTCATCCGCATCCGCGTGCAGGACAACCGGCAGCTGCTTGCCGACGAACTGCTCCGCGAAGGCGTCCAGCATTTCCTGCGTCAGACCTTCGACTTCATTTTCCAGCGTCAGCTTCAACTCCGTCACCACATTGTTCGCATCCAGATGCAGTTCAACATCAAGCGTGTATTCGTCCGGCAGCATAGACGTGATGGTGGTGGTAAGAACTCTTCCTTCAGCAGCGGGTTCTTCCGTTGCTTCGGGTTCAGCGGCGGGTTCTTCCGTCGCTTCGGGTTCGGCGGTGGGTTCTTCCGTCGCTTCGGGTTCGGCGGTGGGTTCTTCCGTCACAGCGGGCTCGACAGCGGGTTCTTCCGTCACAGCGGGCTCGACAGCGGGTTCTTCCGTCGCAGCGGGTTCAACAGCGGGTTCTTCCGTCACATCCGGCTCAGCGGCGGGTTCTTCCGTCGCTTCGCCGTTCAGCGCGCTCTGCGCCAAGCCGAGGTTCTGCATCAGCTCATCCAGCTGGGCGGACACGTTGTCGAGGTAGCCCTGCGCCGCCGCCTGATTCGCCTTTGCGGTGTCCAGTTCAGCGGTCAGCGTTTCCACCTGCGCCTTGTTCGCTTCGTTTTCGTCGTTCAGCACAACCAGCTGGGCTTCCAGCTCCGCCACCTTTGCGGTGGATTCTTCCAGCACCAGCTGCGCTTCGCGGAGGTCATTCTGCGCGGTGGTCAGTTCCGCCTGCGCCGTCTCCTTGTCAGCAATGGTCTGCTGGAGTTCGGTGTTGCTGGCGGCCAGCTGACCGTTGACCTCATCCAGCTGACTGGACAGGTTATTCGACCGCACGAACAGCGCGACCATCACGATGACCGCCACGACCAGCACGACGATGAGTGCAAACAGGGAGACTTTCTTCTTCTCGCTGTTTTCCGGCGTGTTCTGTGCCGGCGTCTGGGACTTGTTTTCGGACATGGGAACTTCCTCCTTGCTTTGTCAGTCGAATCTCAGGCTGTGAATAAATGCGGCTGGTATACTATTCCCAAATGCGAATGCGCAAGCAGATAGCGCAAGTGAATTTGGGAATAGGCTCACTCCTCTGCCTGCCCAAGGAGCTGCCGTGCGGCGTCCACCTGCGCCTGAAGGGATGAAAGCGTCTTTTGCAGCGTCTCCACCTCTCCGATCAGCTCACTGTCCGGGGTCCGAAGGAAAGCGAGCTGCTGCGTGAGCGTTTCCGCCTGCGCCGCTAATTCCGCATTCTCGCTGCGGAGCGCCTTGCGCTGGGCGCGGAGTTCCTGCTCGCGCGCGGACGCTGCATCCGCTTCGGGCTGCACCGCCTGCAATTGCGCCAGCGTTTCCGGCAGGTCAACGTCGATTTGCGCGCGCTGCGTCTGCTGGAGCTTCAACCGCGCCAGACTTGCATCCAGCTGCAATTGCGTCAGCCGAAGCTGCTCGCCCTGCTGTGTCAGCCGAACCGCCAGCACGCACAGCGCCACGCACACCACACACATCACCGCGACAAAAATGGCGCGGAATCCCTTGGAAACTTGCGGCAGCATACTGCTTCCTCCTCTTCCAGTCTCGCCAGCAGGGAGCCTTTCTATTCACTATTGTAGCATATTCCGGTACAAATTGCAAAGCAAAAACGCTGAAAAATGCCGTTTGTTCGGCAAATTGTTACAAATCATTCATTTTTTGAGCCGCGTCAGCGAGACTTTTGGCGAGATAGTCCAAATTTTCCTGTCGGCAGACGGTATCACGGGAAGTGTGGATGCGCCCGGTGATGAGTCCCACCCCCGCGCTGTGGTGGTATGCCGACACGCCCACCCCGCACACGAACCGCCGATAATCGCCCGCGCCTTGCACGCCCGCGCGTCCGAAGAACTGCGTCGACACGCCGGATGCCATTGCGTTTTCTTCAAGGGATTCGCGGACGGCGGCGTATTCCGGCTTATCCTGCGCCATTTTCGGAGCGCTGATGACGAAGGTGTCGCCATCCCCGACGCAGTTGAGGTCAACAAGCAGCTTCATCGTCTGCACTTCGACGTGCTGTGCGCCGTAGCTCTTTGCGCCGCGGCTGCCCGTCTCCTGATGGTCAAAGAGGATGAACGCCGTCTTTTCGCGCGCTTCAGGGGACAGGCGCTGCATCGTCTCCAGCAGGGCGGCAATGCCGGATGTGTTGTCATTGACGTTATGCTTGTTCGCCGCGCCGAACATCATCAGCAGCATCAGCGCCAGATAGGCAAAAAAGAACGTCAGAATCAGCCAATCGCCGCTCTTCGTCGCCAGCCCGACTGCCGTGCCAATCAGCAGGGAAATCAGCAGCATTCCCAGCAGCACCGCGCCCTGCGCGAGGATATACACCGGGAAATTCCGGGGGATGCGCAGATCGGGCACGCCGATGGTCGCCGCCGTATCGTAGTGGGCGCTGATGAGCAGTTCGGCATTTTGAGGGTCGCCGGCGACGATATTGCGGTGGCGCAGCTTGTCCTTTCGGTTCATGCCGTCCACATAGGGGCGATACCCCATTTCGCGCATCTTCGCCATCACCCACTTCTCGAACGCCCGCTTCTGCGCCGTCGTTTTGCGGATGGGGAACTGCGCGTCGATTTCTTCGCGTATGGTCATGCTTGCTCCTTCCCGACGACCTGCCGGAGGACGGCTTCCACCGTGTCCGCCACGCCCTGCAGGATACTTTCGTCGTACGTCGTGTCATGTTTGGTATGAATTTTGCTGCAGTACCAGCCTATATGCTTTTTCTTGCGGCAGGCGCAGATACCCACGCCGAGCTTGAAGTATTGGCGGAACCGCTCTTTTTGAGCCTTGCTTTTGCGCACCGGAAACCGCGCATTGACCTCCTGCATCCAGCGATTCGTATTCACTTTTCCTGCTCCTTTTCCGTGTACGGAACGACCTCCACCACCGTCAGCGTGTCGCCCTCGACGACAAAGCGAATATCCACCTCGCCATACGGCACGCCATACACGCGTTTTCCGTCATGCTGATACGCCGGGCGCGGGTCTTGCGCGAGCAAGCCCATCACGGCGGGCAGGTTCTGCTTGGGAACGTACTTTTTGAGCTTCTCCGGGAAATCCACCGTCAGGCGATGGCGTTCGGTCTGCTCGGTGAACCCGCCGACGGCATCCGGCACACTGTCCACATACGGCAGGTACGGCTTGATGTCCACGATTGGCGTGCCGTCCATCAAATCCGCGCCGGAGACGACGAGCGTGATGCGCCTGTTCTCCTCCTCCATGCGAATCAAGCGGACAACCGTCAAACCGATGCGGTTCGGGCGGAACGGCGAGCGCGTCGCGAACACGCCCAATCGGGTATTGCCGCCCAGCCGCGGCGGACGCACAGTCGGCCGCCAATCATCCTGCTGCGCGCGGTCGAACTCCCAGAGCAGCCACAGGTGGGAGTAATCCTCAATGCCGCGGAACGCCTCGCGGACGCTGTACTTTTCCGCCATCACGACGCGGGAAATCACCTCCGGCACAAGCCCCGACTGCCGCGGCACGCCGAATTTCTCCCGAAAGCCGTTTTCGATTCGTGCAATGATTTCCATCCAGATTCCTCCCCTTTTCCATACGGGATAAGTATAGCCCACCCGCGCCCTCCCGTCAAGGGGCGGAAGCAGAAAGGAATTTCTGTCAGTTTTGCATTTGGCAAGAGGATTTTTCTTGGTTGATGGAGAATAATACACCATTCTTATTGCACGAAATCTTTCACAAGGAGGTGAATCCCCTTGGTAGAAGCCCGCCACATTACGATGGATTTCCGCATCGACCAGAACCGCACCACCAACCTCAAGGAGTTTATCGTCGACGCCCTCCACCGCCAGACGCATACCACCACCTTCCGCGCCCTCGATGATGTGTCCTTCACCGCCGAAAAGGGCAGTGTCACCGGGCTGATTGGCCATAACGGCGCGGGAAAATCCACCCTGCTCAAAATCATCAGCGGCATTTACCCGCCCACCAGCGGCAGCGTCACACTGCAAGGCACGCTCGTCCCCATGCTCGAACTCGGCAGCGGCTTCGACGCGGAACTCACCGGGCGGGAGAACATCTTCCTCAACGGCGCAATTCTTGGCTACCCGAAGGATTTTCTGCACGACAAAGCGCCGGAAATCATTGCATACAGCGAACTCGATCGTTTCATCGACCGCCCGCTGAAAACGTACTCGTCCGGAATGCTCGCGCGTCTGGCTTTCTCCATCGCCACCGTCGTTCAGCCTGATATTCTGATTGTGGACGAAATTCTTGCCGTCGGCGACGAGCGTTTCCAGCGCAAGAGCCGCGCGCGGATGCTTGAGCTCATGTCCGGCGGCGCGACAGTGCTGTTCGTCAGCCATAATTTAAGCCAGATTCGCGAACTCTGCGACCGCGTGATTTGGCTGGAGCACGGCAGAATCCGCGCGCAGGGCGACGCAAAGTCCCTGTGCGACGCATACGAAAGGGAGGCAGCCCCATGAGTGAGCAGACGCCGCGCCGACGCCGGGCTGACCGGGTGTATACGCCGGAGGAAAACGAAGCCGCGCCCTGCCGCCGCCGCATGAATGCGGACGAACCCCCGCGCCGACGCCGAACGCGCGAGTATTATTCGCCTGAGGAGTTCATCCCGTACCCTGCAGAGGATTCGTTCGACACCATGCCGCCAGACATCCCGTTCGATATGCCTCCGGACACGCCGTCCGCGCCCCCGAAACGGAAATTCCGTCTGCCGCCGCTGGGCGAATCGCTGCGCAAGACGATGCAGCTGCTCCGTTCTGCGCGCCCGGATTTTCCCTTCCGCCGTCCGCATGGGGTCGGCGACTTGCTGAACATGCTGCTGGATGCGCTGCTGTGGGTGCCAAAACTGATAGTACATTTGACGCTGTATGCCTGCCGTTACCTGCGCGCATCCGTCCGCTATGCCGTGGAGGGCGCAACGCCGCTCTGGCAGGCGTTTCTGCTCCGCCCGTACAGCTGGGCGGGGTTCTATCTGCTGCTTGGGGGGCTGGCATTCAGCGGTGTTCATCTGATGTCGCGCGGGTCAACGGGCGCATCGTTCGCCGGATTCGTGCTGCTGCTCGCGCCGCTGGCGTGGGGCATCGTGCTGGGCTGGGCGGCGAACGCGCTGCACCGGCATTGCTTCTTCTCCCGGTGGACGTTCGTCGCGCTGGAAGTGCTGTGCGCCATCGGCATTGCGGGCGCTGCGCTGGGCTATCCCATTGCGCTGCTTGCGTCGGCGCCGCTGCCGCTGTGGATGCTCACGGGCGCTCTGCTCCTGCGCCGCACGACGCTGCAATCCTTTTCCCCTGCCGCCATCGTCGATTTCTTCCAGCGCCTGAAGCCGCGCTGGGAACTGCGGCGAATCGGGCTGCACACGGCAGCGACCGTCAGCTACACTGCACCCGTCAAGCGCAATCGCTTCTTTATTGAGCTGCAATGTACGCATCCGAGCACGGGGAATGCGCTGATTTTGTTTCATACGTCCACCATTGAACCGGCGCTGGGGCAGAAGGTGCATGTGATTCTGCATCCGACGGAGGAAGACATATATGAGGTAGACTTGACGACGAGCATTCCGCGGGTAAAGATTCGCAAGAATGACTTGTGGCGGAATCGGGAATAGGATAGCATCGGAGGTATCAGCATGGAATCATCCCTCAACATTCAAAAAATCGTCAAGCCCTCCTTTGCCGTTATCGGCATCGAAGGCTCGACAGACGACGGCGAAGGCTTCATCCCCATGCTCTGGTCGGACGCGAACGCCCACTTCGACGAAGTCTCCCCCGTCGCCAGCCGCGACGAAAACGGCGCGCTGCTCGGCATTTGGGGCGCGATGAGCGACGAAACTCGTTCGTTCCTGCCATGGACAGACGGCTTCTCGCACGGGTTGTACCTTGCGGGCGTGGAGTGTCCCATCGACGCGGAAGTGCCGGACGGATGGACGAAGTGGGTCGTGCCGGGGTATGAGTACCTTGCCATAGAGAATCGCCGCGCGGACACGTTCAGCCGCATGGTCGATTACTTCCGCGAAAACGGCGTGAAGCTCGTCGGCGCGGTGCAGGAATTCACTGACCCGAAAACGCAGCAGGAGTATCTGTACTTCCCGATTCGGGCATTATGACAGCTTGACGCATTCCCAAACGGATGCTATAATACCCCATGAATCTGATGCAGAGGTGAACATGATGGCAGAAGAATGTACGCATGACTGCTCCTCGTGCGGGAGCGCGTGCGCATCGCGGCAGAAGCCGCAGAGTTTGCTTGCCCCGGCAAACGCGGGCAGCCGGGTGAAGAAGGTCATCGGCGTCGTCAGCGGCAAAGGCGGCGTGGGAAAATCACTGGTGACAGGTCTGCTCGCGTGCGAAACGGCGCGGCGCGGGAAAATCGCCGGGGTGCTGGATGCGGACATCACCGGGCCGAGTATGCCGCGCATTCTGGGCATCCGCGACAAGGCGGTCGGCAATGAGCTGGGGATTCTGCCGCAGGAAGCTGAAAACGGCGTGAAGGTTATGTCCATCAACCTGCTGCTGGAACACGACACCGACCCCGTTATCTGGCGCGGCAGCCTGATTGCGGGCACAGTGAAGCAGTTCTGGACGGATGTGTGCTGGGGGGATGTGGACTGCCTGTATGTGGACATGCCGCCGGGAACGGGCGACGTGCCGCTGACAGTGTTCCAATCGCTGCCGGTGGATGGCATCGTGATTGTCTTAAGCCCGCAGGAGCTGGTCGGCATGATTGTGGAGAAAGCCGTCAAAATGGCGCAGATGATGAACATCCCCGTGCTGGGCTTGGTGGAAAACATGGCGTACATGACCTGCCCGGACTGCGGCAAGCGCCTGTACCCCTTCGGCGAAGGACGCACGGCGGATGTCGCAAAGCAGTACGGACTGCCGATGCTGGCGCAATTGCCGATTCAGCCCGAACTTGCCAAGAAGTGCGACGAAGGCCGCTTGATGGACATTCAGCTGCCGGAAATGGGCAAAGCAGTCGATGCCGTGCTGAAATGCAAGGTTCGCAAGCATGAATAATCGAATCCCGTCGGAATCCTCCGGCGGGGTTTTTCATATCGAAACGGTTTTCGCAGCAGGAGAATCCGGCGCACATGTCGAATAATAATTGATTCAGCGGAACAAATCCGCGTTTTTCTCCGTCTAATCCAGCGGAAAGGGAGGAAAAGCGCCGCTTGTTTCGTTATATCATTGGAAGGCGTGGGCTTTTCGCCACTTTCCGGCAGGGGAAGTGCAATTTAGCCCTTGCACACTGCCCGATAAATGTGTACAATATAGATGGGCGATTGCCCATACGCCTCTTTCCGGCAAATCCGGCAGGAGGATAACGCTTGCTCCGCTCGCCCTGAGTGTGAAGGAAGGGAATTATCATCATGAAGAATCATGCCGCTGCAACTGTTCGCAACCGCATTCTCAAGGGCGCTGCCCTGTGCGGTGTTTTGGCGCTGTCCATGACGCTGACGGGCTGCTTTGTGCCGCCGGACGACCTGTCGGGCGACCTGTCCAATCAGGGTGTTGTTTACAATACGGTTGCTGTCACAGCGCCCCAGCGCACCGCCACGCCCACTCCTTCGCCCACGCCGACGGTTGAATCCGTTTTCAATTTCGGCACGAACACCGTCATGCCGACGACACAGCCGGGCGTGATTACGTCCAACGGCATTGTCACCGTGGTGACCACGCCGCCCGGCAGCGTCGCCACCACTGCGCGGCCGACCGCAACGCCCACGCCAACTGCGGCTGCCGTTCTCAAAAAAGGCTCGTCCGGCGCTGACGTCAAAACACTCCAGCGCCGCTTGAAGCAGCTTGGCTACTACACCGGCAGCGTTGACGGCGATTTCGGCGACGCGACGGAGAAGGCGCTGCGCGCGTTCCAAGACCGCAACAATCTGCTGGTGGACGGCATCGCGGGCAAATCGACGATGGCAAAGCTGAACAGCTCCAACGCTGTCAAGGCAGCCGCCGCAACCGCTACTCCGCGCAAGACCGCAACCCCCAAGCCGAAAACCACCGCGACCCCAAACCTCTCCACTGAGTATTATCTCCAGAGCGGTTCGTCCGGCACACGCGTCCGCACGCTGCAGGCGCGCCTGATTGAACTGGGCTGGATGGCGGGTTCGCCGGACGGCAACTATGAGGGTGCGACAGAATACGCCGTCAAGGCGTTCCAGAAAAAGTACAAGAGCCTGTATACGGACGGTGTTGCCGGCCCTTCGACGCTGCAAACGCTGTATTCTTCCTCCGCGGCGAAATCCTCCACGCCCGTGTCCTCCATCGGCACGACGCTGGAGTCCGGCATGAAGAATAGCGGCGCCGTCAAGGCGATGCAGACGCGCCTGAAATCCTTGGGCTACCTGACCGGCACAGCGGACGGCTCTTTCGGCGACGCGACAAAGGCGGCAGTGATTGCCTTCCAGACGGCGAACGGCCTGAAGGCGGACGGCAAAGCGGGCACATCCACCCTGAACCGCCTCTATTCCGATGCGGCGATTGCTGCCAGCTCCATGCCGACGGCGACCGCTTCCACCTCCGTGGACGGCTACACGACGCTCTCCGAGGGCGACACCGGCACGGCGGTTCGCAATCTCCAGAAGGCGCTGAAAAACAAGGGTTACTATTCCGGCAGCGTGGACGGCAAGTACGGTGCGGCAACGACGGCGGCAGTCGTCGCGTTCCAGTCAGCGCAGGGCTTGCGCGTGGACGGCAAGGCAGGTCCCGCGACCCAGCGTGCGCTGTTCACCACCTCCAGCAGCACGGATACATCCAAGTACACCACGCTCCGGCCGGGTGACAGCGGCGCGGCGATTCGCCAGCTGCAGACGACGCTGAAGCAGAAGGGCTATTATACCGGCACGATTGACGGCGATTACGGCTCCGGCACAACGGCGGCGGTCAAGGCGTTCCAGAAGAAGATGAACATCACGCCGGTGGATGGCATTGCGGGCGACAAGACGCTGACGCTTCTGTACTCCTCTGACGCGGTGGACAGCGACGAATACGCGACGCTGCGCCCCGGCGACACGGGCGCGGCAGTGCGCACCATGCAGGCGACGCTGTACGAACTGGGTTACTACGACGGCTCGCGCGACGGCGTGTACGGCGCAACGACGCAGGATGCTGTCCGCGCATTCCAGATTCGCAACAAGGTGACACCGGTGGACGGCATCGCGGGCAACAAGACGCTGACAAAACTGTACAGCGGCACAGCGGTTGCGGCGGCGGCGAAAACGACGGAGTACAAAACGCTCCGCAAGGGCGACCGCGGCGACGAAGTGGTGCAGATGCAGGACAGCTTGCAGCAGCTTGGCTATCTGGCAACCGTCACGGGCTATTACGATGATGCGACCGTCGCGGCGGTTCGCTCCTTCCAGTCCCGCAACGGGCTTTCCGTGGACGGCTCCGCGGGTCAGGAGACCCTCGCGGTGCTCTACGGCAGAAATCCCCGCGCGGCATACTAAGGGGAGACGCAAGGGGCTTTGCCCCTTAAACCCCACCATAGGCTCTGCCTCTGGACTCCGCGAAGGGTCTTCGACCCTCTCGACACCCTTCTCGCGATTGAGTTGAGCACACTTTCATACAGTGTCCGCGTGTTTATTTCTAAGAATACAGTCCAGCTTGGCGCGTTTGCACGGCTGGACTGTTCTCTTATCCACAGCTTTTCCCCGTCTTCCACCGGAAGGAGGCATTCCCGTGCAGAAAATCCGCTTTCTCCCCCTGCTGTGCGTTGTGCTGATGCTCTTCACCGCCCCGACCCTGCTCGCCCAGCAGGAGCCGGATACGCCCTATCCGGCGGAAACCATGCTCTCTGTCCGCATGATGCCGCCCGGCGAACGTAGCCTGCGCAATTTCCTGTATCCAAAGCTCATGGCGCAGGAAGGCAGCATTCAACTTCCCGCCGGAACGTCCTACAATCTGCTGGTACAGACCTTGGATAACATGCGCAACGACTATCCGGAGCTGTTTCACATCGAATCCTACCGCGTCCACTATCAGCGCAATCAGCCGGATGTCGCCCAAAGCATTTCACCGAATTACTTGTGTTCCGCCGAAGAAGCATCAGCCTTGCGCAAACAGCTGCTGGAAACAGCACAGTCGTGGGTGAACGAAAATCCCGACCCGCTGGCGCTGTACGAGCGGCTTGTACTGAATGCAACCTATTCTCCCGACAGCATGTGGCAGCACACAGCCGTGGGCGCTTTGCTGTATGGCGAAGCCACCTGCGCAGGATATGCGCAGGCGATTTCACTGCTCTATCGACTTGCGGGCATTCCATGCGCAACCATCATCGGCGAAGCGTCAGACACAAGCGGCGAAACCGGTTTGCATGCATGGAATGTGACCAATTTCGGCTTTCTTGACGCAACATGGGGTGCCGCTTTCGACGGGCATGTGTTCCACAGCAACTACGCCATGGGTGAAGCGGATATGTCCATCGACCACACGCCCAATCGCGGGTACACTTTCCCCGACCTGAGCGGCGTTCCGAACTACTATCAGGCGCATGGGCTGTACGTCTCCACCGAGCAGGAACTGCTGACCCAGCTGATGCGTCTTGTGGACGGTGAAACCGTGGAGATTCAGCTTTCGCCCGACCTGTACGCACGGTATACAGCGGCTATGAAGGACAAGCAGTCCGATATTGTCACCTTTTGCGCCGAAGCAGCAGGGGCGGAAATTCCCTTCTACGACCCATGCCGCATCCTGTCCGACAAGGCGCATCGCGTTTTGCTGCTGATTCCCCACCCTGAATTGGCGGAGCAGTAACAGCAGTTTGCACGAGCGTAAAGGCAGATTATTGCCCCTGAGCACTTGCATGTTCGGGGGCTTTCATGTTATAATGAAAGAGTAGTGTGTCTATTCGGGAATAGGTGCGCTCATATGATTGTGATTTTCCAAATATTATCAGAAATTGTTTCTATATTGAAAGGAGAACTTTATGTTCGATTGGGTCAAAAAACTGCTGGGCAGCAGCAATGACGCGGAGGTCAAAAAGCTGCAAAAGACGGTCAACGCCGTGGAAGCCCTCGAAGATGAATACAAGGCGCTGACGGACGAGCAGCTGCGTGCCAAGACGGATGAATTCCGCGCGCGCTTGCAAAATGGCGAAACCGAAGATGACATTCTGCCCGAAGCGTTCGCCGCCATCCGCGAAGCCGACGCCCGTGTGCTGGGGATGCGCCCGTACCGCGTGCAGGTGATGGGCGGCCTGGTGCTGCATCAGGGGCGCATCGCCGAGATGAAGACCGGCGAGGGCAAAACGCTGGTGTCCACCCTGCCCGCGTACCTGAACGCACTGTCCGGCAAGGGCGTTCACGTCGTGACCGTCAACGACTATCTGGCGCGCCGCGACAGCGAGTGGATGGGCAAAGTCCACCGCTTCATGGGGCTGAGCGTCGGCCTGATCGTCCACGATCTGGACAGCGCCGAACGCCGCGCCGCCTATGCCTGCGACATCACCTACGGCACGAACAACGAGCTGGGCTTCGACTACCTGCGCGACAACATGGTCATCCGCCAAAGCGATCTGGTGCAGCGCGGCCACAACTTCGCCATCGTCGACGAAGTGGACTCCATCCTGATTGACGAAGCGCGCACCCCGCTGATTATCTCCGGCGCGGGCGACAAATCTACCGACCTCTACGCAAAGGTGGACGCGGTCGTCCGCACGCTCAAGCGTGACGTTCACTTCGAGATTGAAGAGAAGAAAAAGGCCATCAGCCTGACCGACGAGGGCGCCCAGCGCGTCGAAGCCGCGTTCGGCATCACCAACATCAACGACGCGGAAAATGCCGAGCTGAATCACCACGTCAGCTGCGCCCTGCGCGCCAACTTCCTGATGAAGCGCGACGTGGACTACGTCGTCAAGGACGATCAGGTCATCATCGTTGACGAATTCACGGGCCGCCTGATGATTGGCCGCCGCTACTCCGAGGGTCTGCATCAGGCGATTGAAGCCAAGGAGCATGTGACCATTGAGCGCGAAAGCCGCACACTGGCGACCATCACCTTCCAGAACTATTTCCGCATGTACCACAAGCTCTCCGGCATGACAGGTACGGCGAAGACGGAAGAGGACGAGTTCCAGAACATCTACTCGCTGGACGTCGTGCAGATTCCCACCAACAAGCCCAACATCCGCAAGGACTTGGACGACATGGTCTACAAGACGAAGAAGGCGAAGTTCAACGCCGTTGTGGACGCAATTGCGCAGGTGCACGCCAACGGTCAGCCCGTGCTGGTCGGCACGGTCACGGTTGAAACGAGCGAAATGCTCTCCGCCATGCTCCAGCGCCGCGGCATCCAGCATGAGGTGCTGAACGCAAAGAACCACGCCAAGGAAGCTGAAATCGTCGCGCAGGCAGGCCACTGGGGCGCCGTCACCATTGCCACCAACATGGCTGGCCGCGGCACGGACATTCTGCTGGGCGGCAACCCGGAGTTCCTCGCTCGCCGCGCCATGCGTCAGGACGGCTATGACGAGGAAATCATTGAAGCCGCGACAGGGCACGCGGAAGATGTGTCCGACGAAATCCTTGCCGCGCGCGAAAAGTACCAGTCCCTCTACAAGGACTTCAAGCGCACCACCGACGAAGCGCATGACCGCGTGCTGCAAACCGGCGGTCTGCACATTATCGGCACGGAGCGCCATGAATCCCGCCGCATTGACAATCAGCTGCGCGGCCGTGCGGGCCGTCAGGGCGACCCCGGTTCGACCCAGTTCTTTATTTCGCTGGAGGACGACCTGATGCGTCTCTTCGGCGGCGACCGCATCATGCCGATGGTCGAGCGTCTGGGGCTCAAGGACGACGAGCCGCTTCAGGCGGGAATGCTCACCAAGCAGATTGAATCCGCGCAGAAGCGCATCGAGGGCCGCAACTTCGAGATCCGCAAGCACGTTCTGGAATACGACAACGTGATGAACCGCCAGCGCGAGATTATCTACGGTCAGCGCCGCCGCGTGCTGATGGGCGAGAACGTCCGCGACAACATTATCGGCATGGCGTACAAGCTGATTGACGCCGCGCTCTCCCGCCACTGCGCGTCTGACGACGGCACGGATTGGGATATTCCGCAGCTGACGAATTATCTGGAAAACCTGTGCATCCACCACGGCAAAATTGCCGAATTGGCGGATGTCGTCCGCTCCGGTGACCGCGACGCGCTGGCGCAGGCGCTCAAGGACGACGCGAAGGCGTTCTACGAGGAGCGCGAGACGGCGCTGGCGGAAATCGGGCTGGACATGCGCGAAGTGGAGCGCGTTGTGCTGCTGCGTGCGGTGGATGTGCGCTGGATGGATCACATTGACGCAATGGATCGTCTGCGCGACGGCATCGGCTTCCGCGCGTACAGCGGCAAGAACCCCGTCACCGAGTACCAGATTGAAGCGGGCTACATGTTCGACGAGCTGAATCACCTGATTCGCGAAGACACGGTGCGCCGCATGTATCAGCTGCGCATTGAGCGCACGCCGGAACGTGTGCAGGCAGCGGTTCGCCCCGTCGAGGGCAAGCCGATTGTGCCCGGCAACGGTCAGCCGCGCCAGCCCAAGCGGGTGAAGCCGTCAGAGCGCGTTGGCCGCAACGATCCCTGCCCCTGCGGTTCGGGCTTGAAGTACAAGAACTGCTGCGGCAAGGACAAAGAAACAAGGGAGTAACTCCCTTGACCCATTTTCGCGATTGAGTAGGTGGCAATTCCAATGTAATTTTCGCGTGTTTATGCAGGGATTTCGCGTCTGCGGACGCGAGGAGGGGGCTTTCCGATCGCCCCCTCCACCCCTTCGGTGCCCTCTTGCATAGTAGGTCGTAATTGTTGCTTTTTAGTTAGTGTACCTTTCGTGCCCCAACTAACATAAACCAACCAGTAACATCCGGAGGGCGAATGCGAAGGGGTCAAGGGGGGCGACCGCAGACTTCGTCTGTTTTCATGCCCCCTTGTCGCTCCCGCAGGAGCGAAACCCCCCGCAACATAAAAAATCAAGCATCAATCCACCCCAAAAGCAAAATCATCAACCAGAAAAAAGCCTTTCCTGACGATTGAAGGAGATTAAACATGGCGCTCATAGATATTCCCCAGTATCGCAGCGAACTGGCAGAGATTCGCAAATCCCTGCTTGCCGCGGGCGATGCCCTCCACATTGACCATATCCGCGAACAGCTGGATGAGCTGACCGAGGAAATGAATCAGCCCGAATTCTGGAATGACCCGGATCACTCTGCGAAGGTCAACCAAAAGGTTTCCAACCTCAAAGGCAAACTCGAGCACTACGAAAAACTGCTTTCTTCCGCCGATGATATCGAGGTCATGCTCGAAATGGCGGAAGAAGAGAAGGACGAAGATACCGTCACCGAAGCGGTGAATGAGCTGGCGACGCTCAAAGAGCATACCGACGCGCTGGAGCTGGAAACCCTCATGCGCGGCGACTATGACGACAATGACGCGGTGCTGTCCCTCCACGCGGGCGCGGGCGGAACGGAAGCGCAGGACTGGACGTCCATGCTCTACCGCATGTATACCCGCTACTGTGAAAAGATGGGCTTCACCGTCAAGGTGCTGGATTTGCTGGACGGCGACGAAGCCGGCATCAAATCCGTAACCTTCGAGGTCAGCGGCGACCACGCCTATGGCTACCTCCGCGGCGAAAAGGGCGTACACCGCCTCGTCCGCATCTCCCCGTTCGACGCAAACGCCCGCCGCCACACATCCTTCGCGTCGCTGGACGTCGCCCCCATGCTGGAGGACGATGATTCCGACATCGAAATCAACATGAAGGACGTCCGCGTGGACACCTACCACTCCAGCGGCGCAGGCGGACAGAACGTCAACAAGACCTCCTCCGCCGTCCGCATGACGCACTACCCGACCGGCATCGTCGTCTCCTGCCAGACCGAGCGCGATCAGGTGCAGAACCGCGCGACGTGTATCAAAATGCTGAAGGCGAAGCTGCTGGAACTGCGTGAACGCGCCAAGGAAGAGGAAATGGCGAACATCAAGGGCGAAATGAAGAAGATTGAATGGGGCAGCCAGATTCGTTCCTACGTCTTCCAGCCCTACACGATGGTCAAGGATCACCGCACGAACTACGAATCCGGCAACATTGACGACGTGATGGACGGCAACCTTGAGGGCTTCATCACCGCCTATTTGAAGATGCAGTAATGCCGAAACCCTCTCAGTGTCTGCTGGGAGGGTTCTCGCCGTTATATTGCTTTCCCCGGAAAGGAGATTTTCCGGTGCGCTATCAACTCGTTTCCATCCTGTCGGCGCTTCTGCTTTGCCTGACCATGCTGGCAGCCATCGTTTACGGGGTCGGTACGCAGCCTTCCCTGATGCAAACGCTCATGCTGCGCACCGCTCCGCCTGAAGTAACCGGCTTTCCGGCGGAGCAATACGGTGCCGCCGCCAAGCTGATTACCGATTACCTCAAGGGCGAGGGCGACTTCCAGCTCGTATTTTCCATGAACGGCATAGCATACAACGCTTTTAACGAGCGTGAGCAAACGCATATGGCGGACGTGCGGACGCTGTTCAGCCTGTGCCGTCGTTTTTCGCTGGGCAGCATCCTCCTGATGCTGGTCGGTTGGCTCTATTCCCGGAAACAGCGGTTCTTCTGGCGAATCGTCCGGCGAACCGCCTGCTGTATGCTGGCGTTTGTCGCCCTCCTTGCGCTGCTGGCGGCGATGGATTTTGACCGGCTGTTCATCCTCTTCCATCAAATCGCCTTCACAAACAACCTGTGGCTGCTCAATCCGCAAACGGATTTGCTCATCCGTTTAATGCCGACGCAATTGTTCATTGACTATGCGCAAATCATCGGCATTGTCTGGGCGGCACTGATGGGGATTCTGCTCATCATTGCCACCGTGAAGCTACGAAATCAACAATAAGGGGCGTATTCCCATGACCTACACTGAATCTGCCCGCGCGCAGCTTGATGCCTTGCAGGTGAAAGACCACGTTCGCATTCTGGCGCTGGAAACGTCCTGCGACGAAACCGCTGCCGCCATCATCGAGGATGGGCGCACCATCGTCTCCAACATCGTTTTCAGCCAGATTGACCTCCATGCGCTCTATGGC
>ERZ1504463.102-NODE-102-length-18865-cov-6.251568_pt1 | contig 18865 bp, 29 predicted proteins | sample MGYA00574786_ERZ1504463 | MGnify/ENA primary metagenome ERZ1504463 (study PRJEB39906, sample SAMEA3182092) | gut metagenome | biome: human; feature: gut; material: Stool; isolation source: human stools | place: Canada | collected 2013-11-25 ...
TCGTCGGCAGCGTCAGCAGATGTGTATAAGAGACAGATTCAATGCTGTCGTAGATGATTTCATTCCGCCGAAAACGAGTCCGTCAAGTCGACAAAAAGTAGAACAATGGGTTAATGATCTTGGAAGAGATGCTGAATTCAATTTTGCATCGTATGGAGAATGTTTTGTTGCAGAAAACCTATTGAGAAAATATATAGATGATAAGAATATTCCTTATAAGGATTTTTTAACCCGCGAAATCGAGCAATGGAAAGAGTCCGAAAGACGGAACAAAGAAGTTGCAAATATTTGCATAGATATTCGCCAAAACAATTCGGACTTATCTTATGCTTCTATGTCTAATCTTGCTAAAAATGTCGATAATTCCGGAACAACTACAACTGTCGTGCAAGATGCGAAAGAGTTCAAACCGATCAGAGATGCGCTGGCACATACTTCATTATTGACCAATGAAGCAAAAGCGAAATTGACGAGCGTATTTAATAATATTAAAGCCCGAATCATACAATTACTGAATATGGCATAATCGAAATGGCGGATACGGTCAGCAAAGAGAAACGTTCGGAGATAATGTCCCATGTAACGGGAAAAGAGACGAAACCCGAAATAGCAGTCCGGAAATATCTCTTCGCGCGCGGTTTGAGGTATCGGAAGAATGTAAAGCGATTGCCGGGTACGCCGGATATCGTTTTCCCGAAATATAAGACTGCAGTATTCGTGAACGGTTGTTTTTGGCACGGACATAAAGAATGCAAGTATTCTCATCTGCCATCGACCAATCTCGAATATTGGGAGAAAAAGATCGCGGATAATTTAGAACGGGACGAACGTAAAAAACGTGAACTGGAAGAACTCGGATATCGCGTACTCACGGTCTGGCAATGTCAGTTGAAGCCCCGCGTCAGAGAAGAAAATTTAGAAAGATTGACAAATGAAATAATTTCGGGATAGACATTGTCTTATCCATATCTCGAACCGCTTCGCTATGTTTGTCTCGAATAAAGGCAAGCGGCAGTGAATTGGTTTTCATTTTTACATAGGGGCGAGCGGCGCGACATTTCATCGGCCGAATTCGAGGCGGCGGTGAATAAAGTCATTACTGCCGACACGGTCGCCGATGCCGCGCACCAGCCGTATATCACCGAGGAGGGTGCATTGAATCTCACGGCGGTTTGGGCTTGCGTGCGAATCCTCTCCGAAACGGTCGGAACGCTCCCTTTGCATCTCTATCGCCGTACTGCTCGCGGTCGCGAGCGACAGTACGACCACTTCTGCCACCGACTCGTGCAGGCTCCTAACTCCTATTCCACACGTTTCGACCTGATGCACCATCTGATGGTTTCGTGCGCTTTGTGGGGCAACGGCTATGCCCGCATCTTTCGGGACAAGCGCTACCGCCCTGTTCGGCTGAAGTTCATCCATCCTGCCCGTATCGAGCCGATCCTTACCGACAACGACGAACTCTTCTACCGATCGGACACGGGCGAACTGCTCCCGAACGAAGACGTCATCCACCTGCGCGGGCTATCGACCAATGGCTACAAGGGTAAAAGTCCGATCGCCGTCCATCGCGACAACCTCGCACTCTCCGTCTCGGCGCAACTCTACGGCAAACGGTTCTTCGATCAAGGCGGCAATATGTCGGGCGTCTTCAAATATCCTTCGACGCTCAAGCCCGAAGCCTACCAGCGTCTCAAAAAAGACCTCATCGCCCAATCGGTCGGTTTGCATAATGCCCACGTCCCGCTGCTGTTGGAGGGCGGTATGACCTACGAACGTATCTCCATTCCTCCCGAAGATGCGCAGTTCATCGCTACGCGCAAGTTCCAAAAGACCGAGATCGCCACCATCTACGGTATCCCGCCGCATATGATCGCCGACTTGGAACGTGCCACGAACAACAACATCGAGCATCAGGGTATGGAGTTCGTGCAGTATTGCCTGATGCCGTACCTCGTCCGCATTGAGGAGGAGTTCAACCGCAAACTGCTCCGCGAGGATGAGTTCGGGGAGTATTACTTCCTCTTCGGTCTGAACGGACTGCTGCGCGGCGATGCCAAGACCCGCTCGGAATACTACAAGAATATGAATATCGTCGGCGCGATGTCTGCCAACGAGATCCGCTCCCTCGAAGATATGAACTCCTACGATGGCGGCGACGAATACTTCGTACAAATGAATATGCAGCCGGTAACGACTGCCGTAAAACCTGAAACGAATGGAACCGAATAATGAAATAGAGATCCGGAGCCTTGTCGGCGATCTGCATATCGAGAGCCGCGAGGAGGGAACCGTCAGCCGGACGATCGTCGGCTATGCCGCGAAGTTCGAGAGTTGGAGCGACCCTATTATGGGGTGGTTTCGGGAGAAGATCGCGCGGGGCGCGTTCGACGGGTGCGACCTGTCGGACGTCATCATGTGTTTCAACCATAACACCGATTCGATCCTCGCACGCACGACGAGCGGGACGCTGCGATTGGAGGTGGACGACGTAGGGCTGCGCTTCGCGTTCGAGGCTCCGAATACGACCTCGGGGAGCGATATGCTGGAGCTGGTACGCCGGGGCGACGTCTCGAAATGTTCGTTCCGCTTCGGCGTCGAGCAGGACGAGTGGCAGTATGCCGACGAGCAGAACGGTCTCGCGATGGACGAGCGGACGATACTCCGGTTCTCGCGTGTGGTGGATGTGTCGCTCGTGGTATTTCCTGCCTATCCCGAAACCGAAGCCTCGGTGCGGTATCTCGAAGAGCGGAAAGCCGAGTATCTGCGCGAACACGCACCGCAGCCGGAACGAAATGATCGTGCTGTCGCGGAAAGCCGGGCAAGAAAGCGGCTGGTCGAGAGTTTACGGATCAAGCAGTAACAAAAAATGGATGCAATTTTCATTGTATCCACTCAATTTTGTTTCAATAACCCTTTGATGTATTCTTCGATTTCGACCGCTGAAATTATTATTCGGGGATCGAGTTGAATAGCCAATGCCGTACCTCCGACGAGCGTCCACCCTTCGATGCACTCGAGTCGGGATACTCGTTCGATAATCGCTTCGGTATGTTCGGCTATACCTCTCATGCGGTCAATTTTGAAAGGTGGCGCGTCATCATCGCTTTCAAGTACCGATCCGGATAGCGGATGCCGAAATAATACCAAGCGAAAAAACGATTGAGCGAATAATAGTAATCTCCCTGTACGACCATCGTCCGGAGCCAGACCTCTTTGATTTTCTTTGCCGAGAAAAGCCGGAACAACAAATCGATATCGTCTAAATCGAGTTTTTCGAGAGCGGCTTCTATCAGTTGATCGTCGGACATATTTTCCCGAACGGATGTCTTGTCATACGACCAGAACCCGCCTGAGGTAATCAATTTATCAGCGATATGCTCCCGAATATTCATACTGCAAAGATAATACTTTCTTATTTCAGAACGCTGTATTATTCCTAATTATTATCGGCAAATCATGTTCCGAAATGAAAAAATCACACTTCAACAACGATGCGTGAACTTGCATTTCGGATAATCGGAGCATCCGTAAAATCGGCCGTGTGCCCCTTTTCTCTCGACCAGCCGACTGGATATCTGCGCGAACACACACCGCAGCCGGAACGAAATGATCGTGCTGTAGCCGAAAGCCGGGCGAGAAAGCGATTGACGGATACGTTGAAGTTGAAGAGATGATTATCGATTTCTCGCAAACTTTTCTGCGGTTTCTGTCAAGTCGAGTTTGATTTCGTCCCAATCAAGATCTCGCAGACATACCGGGTCGAGGTCGGCATCTGCAAGTGCAAAATCCGTAAATTTATCCAGCAACTCTTCTGCGTTGTGCTCCCATTCGTGTCTGCGGGCATGCAGCGCGAACATCTCGGCAAGCGGATATTCATCGAGAAGCATGTGCAGGTCCCAGAAATCCTTTTTGCGACCGCCGCGCGAGACGACATTCATCTTCATAGCGATGATATCCCGAACGCTCGCCATGCGGATCCCATCGAGCACCTCCGTCGTTTCGAGAAACGGATCGGTATACATCAAGTCGAGTTTGACTGCGTCCTCCTCCGATCGTCCGATATAATATCCTCGTCCGAAGCCTACGATGGAGGTCGTATCGTTGCAATCGTAGTATGGAAAATGCGAACGCAAAAACCGTTCGAATGCCCGAAAATCGAGACTTCGATATTCGGCATCGGTGAACAGGTCGATATCGACCGATTTGCGATGTCCGTAGCGCAAACTCAAGTTCGTGCCTCCGACCAGTCGGAACGGGGCGAACAGCTCTTCCGACATCAGCATGCCGAGCGTCTCCTTCAGAAGCGGCGTTACCGTTTCATAATGCAGTTTATTTTCGCAGGTCATATCGTTGCGTCGTATTTATGCGGTATGCATTGCTCGGCCGGATGGTATCGAGCGCCGATAACGGCATCCCGTAGAATCTTGCGATTTCCGCTTTTTCAGCATCGTTGCCGCGCTCCGCAATGCGTGCGATTACAGCATCTTTGTATCGTCCCCAATCTATCGAATCGAAGTCGGCATCCCAAAAGAGCGACCGGCGAATAGCCGGTACGCCGTCGATCGACCGGCGCTTCATGCGAATCTTATACTCGGCGATTTCATAAAACGCCTGAAGCGTCAACAGGAATCCTTCATCGTATCCGAATGCCTGTTCGATTTTCAGTGCCATCTCGACTGTCAGATTGCGACGTCCCGTAATGATGGCATTGAGCGTTTGGCTGTGTTCTCCGATGGAAGCCGCGAACGACCGCTGACTGAGATTGCGTTTCTTCAAATCCCGGTCGATGAGCTTTCCCGGATGGATACCTTTCAGTATGTCGATTCTGCTCTTCATGATTCTTGTTGCAAATATACACAATGCAAACGAATTTGTTTGCAAAATTGTTGCCTTTTTTATTTTCGGCATCGAAAATCGGTTTTCCGAACTGCGACAAAGTTTCCCTTTCGAGGCTGCTCGGCGGATTAAGTTTGCTCCCGAACGAATCAATAACGAGATTTATGAGTAAACTGAAAACCCTTAAAGAGAGTCGCGCTGCCGTGTTCGCAAAGATCGACGAGTTGCGTACCGCGACCGACGGTCGCGAGATGACCTCCGAGGAGCAGGAGCGGTGGAATACGTTGCTTGCGGAGTACGAGCAGGCCGACCGTGCCGTCGAAGCCGAGGAGCGCTACGTCGATATCGAACGTCGGCAGGCCGAGCAGGAGTATGCCCGACAGACTTCCGGCGAGCAGCTCGACGAACGTCGCGCCGAGGAGTACCGCACCGCTTTCCGCGACTACCTGCTGCGCGGTGCTGCGGATATTTCGCCCGAACACCGGACGCTCTTCGAGCAGCGCGCCGGCATCACGGGTTTGTCGGGCGGCGTGATCGTCCCTTCGTCGCTTGCCGACAGCATCGAGGTCGCGCTGAAAACCTACGGCGGGATGTTCGAGGCGGGTTCCATTCTCACCACGAGCAAGGGCGGCGACCTGATTATGCCGACGGTGAACGATACCGATGCGAAAGCCACGGTCGTTGCCGAGTACCAGCAGTCGACCAAGTCCGCACCGTCGTTCGGCTCCGAAACGCTCAAAGCCTACACCTACCGCACGCCCATCGTTCCCGTGTCGTTGGAACTGCTGCAGGACTCGGCATTCGACCTCGAATCGTTGCTTTCGGGTCTGTTGGCCGAGTCGTTCGGGCGGGGTATCAACTACGACCTCACGCGCGGCGACGGCAAGGGCAAACCCAAGGGCATCGTCGAGTGGGCGCACGCCTGTGCCGTCAGCCCTTCGGGCAACGGCATCTCGCTCGACGCATTGATCGAGCTTATCAAGGGGGTGGATTCCTCCTATGCCCGGCACGGGCGGTTCATGTTCAACCGCAATACGCTCTACTCGCTCGTCAAGATCAAGGATACGACGGGACGTTACATCTGGCAGGAGGGTGCGAAGGACGGCACGCCGCCGACCTTGTTCGGCAAGGCGTATATCCTGAACGATGACCTCGACGATGCCGCAGCGGGCAAAACTTCGGTGCTGTTCGGTGACTTCTCGAAGTTCAAGATCCGTATGGTCCGATCGTTCCGCGTGATCCGCCTGAACGAGCTGCTCGCCGAGTACCTTTCGATCGGGCTGTTCGGCTTCGCCCGCACGGACGGCATCCTGCTGGACGCCGGTACGCACCCCGTTCACAAGTTGGTGCATAAATCGGCGTAAGGAATGACGGTAATCGAGATGCGGGAGCCGCCGATCGCGCTGGAACTCGCCAAGCAACACCTGCGGGTAGGCAGCGCCGCCCATGACGATACTTTGATCGCTGCGAAACTCGACATGGCCGTTGCTGTGGCGGAGGATATGACCGGACGGATCATTCGGGAGAAGAGGGTACGGTTCGACGTATCGATTTCCTCCGACGCTCCCATCGTCCGCCTGCCCGTCCCTACGACGTGCATCGAGCGGCTCTCCGTCTCTCGAACCATCATTCCCGAATCCGACTACACGCTTTTGGAGGACGACTACGACCCGATGCTGATTACCGAGCCGCAGTACAGCGGACAGACCGCAACGGTTACGGCTGTCATCGGCTACGATCGCGATAATATACCTCCGGCAATCAAGGCGGCTATTCTGCTGATCTTGGGTACGCTCTACGACAACGAATCGGACAATCTGGTCGGCCGCTCCGTCTCGGAGCTGTCGCTTACGGCCGAGAAACTCCTGCTTCCGTGGCGGGTAACCCCTTACGGCGATGTTTGACACGCGAATCGAAATCCTCGAATACACCGAGGAGCGGGACGAGTACAACGACCTCACGAAATCGCTCCGGCGCGTCGCCGTCTGCTACGCTCAGCGCACCGAGAACGGCGGTCGGGAAAATCTCTACGCCGGACGCATCGTCCACGAGAACGAAACGGTCTATACGATTCGTTGGCAACCTGACCTGCGTCCCGATATGGTCGTTCGCGACGAGGGGTTCTTGCGGAAGATAATTTCGATCCACGAGGAGGGACGCCGATGGCGCCTGCACCTCAAATGCCGGAAGAGCGATGCTGACGATCGAGGTTGAAGGTTATGCCGCAGCCAAGCGGATTCTGGACGAACTGCCGAACGCGATGCAGAAGCGGATGCTGCTTGCGGCTCTGCGCGCCTCGGCCAAACCGATGTTGCAATCGGCACGAAGCAAGGTTCCCGTCCGCACGGGCAAACTGAAGAAGCAGCTGCGCACGGTGCGCTACAAGGACCGCAACGCCTCGAAGTCGGAAGTGGCCATCGCCGTGAAGCCGGTCTTCGAACGCACGAAGAAGAAAGGCGCCGTAAACGAATACTACGGCAAGTTCATCCACGAGGGGACTGCCGACCCGCGCACCTCGAAAAAGGGCAAACTGCTGGTATTCGATGATGCGCAGGGCAAAAAGGTCTTCGTCCGCAGCGTAAAGGGTGTCCGGCCGACGCCTTATTTGGAGCAGGCTTATACGGAGAACTCCGAACGCACGGCGGCGATCTTCGGCGACGAGTTGGCTGCGGCGGTCGAGAAGTTCGTGAATAAAAACTTCGCACCGGTATCGAAATGACGGATTTCAAGAAGCAGCTGATCGCGCTTTTGGAGCGTGAGATTCCCGAATTGGCGGATAGGATCCAAGCCGGTGCGGTTGATGCCCGGACGCCTGCGCCTTTCGCTGCGTTCTCCGTACCGGAGGAGACGCCCGTAAGGACGCTGCACGGCATCGCCGGCTATCGGACGATGTTCGAGGTCGCGGTCTACGACAGCAGGTTCGCCGGCGCGGAACGTCTCAAGCATCGGGCGATCGCCGCCTTGGAGGGTGCGGAGTTCGACGGCAAACGATGTCGCTTCAAATCATCCTCGACAGAGTATTACGCAGATTACGATTTGCATGGTGCGACGATGTCATTCAGAATCATATAACGACAAAACGATAACTTATGCCTGAAACTTACGGAAACAAACAGGTCGTCCAAGGCGAGGATATCATCCTCTTGGTGGACGATAAGACGACGCTCCACGCCACGACGCACACGCTGAAGGTGGACTTGGAGATGAAGGAGCTGCGCACGAAAGATACCGACGGCAAGGAGAAGTGGCCGGGCGATATCTCGTGGTCGGTGGACGGCGACGGACTGGTGGTTGTCGACGATTCGATCGAGAACAGCCATACCGCCGAGGAGGTCCTCGACCTGGTACTTCGGAAAAAACTCGTCGAGGTGGTCGTCAAGTCGCCGCTCACGGGACTCGCGAAGATGTACACGGGCAAAGCCTACATCACGACCTTTTCGCTCTCGACGCCTGCGGGCGACAACGCCTCTTACAGTTATTCGCTTACCGGCAGCGGTAACCTGACGCCGGTAGATAAACCTGAATCCTGACCGCTATGAAAGAGATCATCATTCAAGGCACGCCGCACCCGATCCATTTCGGATTGCGCGCCATCGACGAGTTCGTCAAGCAACGCGGTGCAGAATTCGGGCAGACGGTCGCTTCGACCGACGCCCTCGGATCATTGGACAGCATCGTTGCGCTGACCGCTACGGGACTCAACGAGGGCGCACGGCGTGCCGGCAGCGACCGCCGCTACACCGAAGACGAGGTATGGGACATCTTCGACGAGGAGCCGTCGCTCATCCTCGCCGTCTCGGAACTCTTCGTCGAGAGCATCGCGCCGCTGACGGATAAGTTGGGCGACCTCTCAAAAAACGGGAAACGCCCGACGAAGGGGAGCCGCAAGCGGTAACCTACGAGCGGTGGTTCGCCATCGCCGTCGGGCAGATGGGACTGGCACCCGAAGCCTTCGAACGGCTGACGCCCGCAGAGTTCATCTACGCGTGGCTCGGCTGGGCGAAACGCGAGGGCGATAGACAGCGGCAGGCGTGGGAGCGCGAGCGGTGGGCGGTATGGGTTGCGACCTGTATCCAACTCGACCGCAAAGACCGCCGCCCGATGACCGAGATGTTCCCGCTGCCGTGGGAAAAGCCGACGACTTCACCCAAACAAGAACCGACCATGCAGGAACGCATGGAACGAATCGAAGAAATGAAACGATGTATCCGAAAATAACCCTGATTATCCTGACGATCGCCGCCAGCGGCTGCTCTCCGCTCCGAAGCACGCGATCCGAGCGGCACGAGACGCTCGCTATCACAGACTCGACCCTTACGATGCTGTTCCGGCAGGAGTTCGAGCGGCAGATCGGAACGCTCCGCCGAACCGTCGTGGAGTTTTATCCGCCGGCGGAATATCCGGAACCGAGCGACGATCGATTCCCGAATCCGACCGACACGCTCCGTGCCGTTCTTCCGCCGCCGAAGATTCCGGCGACGAGTGCTTCCCGACAGCCGGTCAAGCGCATCTCCTATACCGAGGTATCGATGCAGAACGACCGCACGATCCTTACCGACAGCATTTCGCATAGCCGCATCAACACGGCAGCCCGCAACGACGTGCAGGAGCAGACCGATGAGCAACCATCTTCCGGTGTCGCATGGCTCAAGTGGACGACGGCGCTCGTCGCACTGACGCTTCTGCTGTTCTTATTCCTCAAACTCCGATAACCGAATCATTATGGTCAGATTGAAAACTCCGATTTCATACTATGGCGGCAAACAGATGCTTCTGAAGCATATCCTACCGCTGATTCCAGAACATACGCTTTACACGGAAGCCTTCTGCGGCGGCTGCGCCGTGCTCTTCGCCAAGCCGCCCGCGCAATGCGAGGTCATCAACGACACGAATACCGAATTGGTGAACTTCTACCGCGTAGCGCAGACGCAGTATGCGGCACTCAAAGCGATGATCGATGCGACGCTCCACAGCCGCGAGATACACGCGCACGCACGGCATATCAACGAGCATCCGTCGTTCTTCACGTCCGTCGAGCGGGCATGGGCGGTGTGGGTTTGCACGAAGTTGGGCTTCGCCTCGATGATTGACGGGACGTTCGGATACGACCGCAGCGGCACGACGACGCTGAAACTCCGCAATGCGAAAGAAGCCTTCACGGAGGAGTTGTGCTGCCGCCTCGGCCGCGTTACGGTCGAGTGCGAGGACGGCATCGATATCATCCGCCGTTACGACTGTCCCGAGGCGTTCCACTTCGTCGATCCTCCCTATGTCGGCAGCGACTGCGGACACTACAACGGCACGTTCGACGAGGAGGATTTTTCGAGGCTGCTCGACACGCTCGCGACGGTCGAAGGGAAGTTCATGCTCACGATGTTCCCGCACGAGAAGATCGAACGCCTCGCCGCCCGGCACGGCTGGACGATCCATCGGATCGACCGCACCATCACCGCCTCGAAAGTATCCCGCCGCCGGCAGGAGGAGTGGATCACGACGAATTACTGATACCGACGTGGGCACATTCGCTTACGATAACCCCGCCTATATCGCTTCGTGTTCATTCGGCAAGGATTCGATCGCTACGATCCTCCTTGCCCTCGAACACGGCGAGCCGCTCGATGCCGCCGTCTTCTCGGAGGTGATGTTCGACCACCGACGCAATATCAGCGGCGAGATGCCCGAACACATCGAGTGGATCTACTCGACGGCAATCCCGCGTCTTGCCGCATTGGGCGTACGGGTCGATGTCGTCCGTTCAGAGAAAGACTATCTTACGTTATTCCATACGGTCATAGGGAGCGGTACGCATAAGGGGATGCTGCGCGGCTGGCTCATCGGCGGCAAGTGCTGCGCCAACCGCGACCTCAAAATCCGGCCCATACATCGCTATTACGCCCGTTACCGAGAGCGTGGCGTCGTGCAGTACGTCGGCATCGCGGTCGACGAGCCGAGACGCCTCGTGCGGATGCAGGACAAAGGGTATATCCGTAAAACGAGTCTGCTCGCCAAGTACGGATACACCGAGGCGGATGCCCGACGCAAGTGCGAAGAATACGGTCTGCTGTCGCCTCTCTACCGAACCTCGCATCGGGGCGGTTGCTGGTTTTGCCCCAACTGCCGCATTCCGGGTTTCGCCGAATTGCGCCGCCGCCATCCTGAATTGTGGTGCGAACTGCAACTGCTCTCGAAGGTCGAAAATAAGTCATCCGAAGGTTTCAAATACGGGCAGACTTTCGAGGAGATCGAGCGGCGGATGGATCTCTTCGAACACTCGCCAACGCTATTCTAAACAACTGAAAATAAATACGATAATAGTCGCCTGATAACTTGCGTGTTCCGAATAACGATGTTATGTTTGCAGTACGATAAACAACTGAATAATAAACGATTAAAACACTCGAACATGACAAGTGCACAAGCAAAACAGATCGCATCGAACTATATGCGGCAGCAGAGCGATTACATATTTTCGGAGGTAACGGTTAAAAGCCTCGCTCCGGCGGACGGACCAGTCAAGGTGTGGCTTACCACCGAAGACGACTACGGGGACGAATTGATTGTCGAGGTCGAGATGAACCCGCAGTCGAATGAGATCCGCTGGAAGAAGATCTGCAACACGGGACGCTTATCCGAATATCTGAAGCCGGCTACTCGGATCGATAAACTTTCGGCAGGACAACGCTTCCGGCTGCAAGGCGACTGCGTGGTTTACGAGTTCGTGGACAATGTAAAGGACCGCAGCAGTATTCCCTATATCATCCGACGGGCGGACCGGTCCGGTTGCGTATCGAGAGTCGGATGGCAGGAGGTCTTTCCTATCGAGTAACCGATAATCGCGCACCTTGCCGAAAGGCAGGGTGCGCATAAAACGATACGTTGATGAAACTCCGCCGAACGAAAACCGGAACTTACACGATGGCAGGTATTACCGCAACTCAATATCGCGCCCTTGCTGCCGTACTTACGACCGCCGATGAGCGTTGCTTCGACGAGCAGGACGAGGACGGCAACTATTACAGCAATGACGATTTCGTCTGCTCGCTCGATGGCGATGAACGCGAGGCATTGCGACAGGTGTGCGACGCACTTCGATAACGTGTAAGATATTGAAGATAAATACAATAATAATTTCAGAAAGACTTGCGTGTCCCGAATTATGATGTCATCTTTGCAGTGCAATAAACAACTAATATAGAGTGTATTATGAGTACAAGAGCAAGAATCGGAGTAAGACTTCCCGACGGAAAAATCAAAAGCGTCTATATATGGCGGGACGGACATCCCGATACGTTGGGCGAAACGTTGTCAGCGCACTACAATATATTGGAATCGGCAATGGCACTGGTCGAACGAGGCAACATAATCGATGTGGAGGCACGTCTCGAAGAGTGCCGGTTCGAGAAATCGAATGAACGGTACGATACCCAGCCTCGGATTTATAAATCGGTCGCCGCCTACGAACGAGAAATCGAGGAGGATATATGTTACAAATATCTCTATCGGGACGGCAAGTGGGAATATCGGACGGTCGATTAGTAACCGACTTCCGATCGTAAGGAGCGAATGCTCCGAGCCTCCGACGGGAGGCTTTCCCTCGTTTCGTCCATTCAGTTGTTTATTGCGACCGGAGCCGTACACGATGTACGGCTCCGGTTTCCGTTCAAAGGCGGGACATTGTTTCTGCAACGGATCTTCGGCAGCATGTATATTTACCATATGGGATGCGCTTGATAAATAGTTGATATTCTTTGAATTAAGTTGCCGACAAACTTGCACGTTCCGAATAATGATGTTATGTTTGCAGTGCAATAAACAATTGAATTACAATCTATTAAACGACTCGATTATGAATACTGCGAATCGAAAAAGAACGGAGATCGACGCCGAACTCGACCGGTTGGAGGTCGAATTCGAGAAGAACCGCAAGGAGATGCAGCGCCTTGCCGACGAAAACAGACGTGCCGGTAACCGCTACGGCGAATTATCGAATGCGAATCACGACATCAACAACCGGATCCTCACATTGCTCGCGGAGCGTTGGGAATCGGAAGAGACGACCGATTGACGAAGCGAGAAACGGACCTCGCCGAGAAACCGTCCTCGGCGGGGTTAAGACCCGAAAACTGGAAAACATATAAGGATATAAAACTATGAATGCAAAGGTAGGCGACAAGATTCGCATTATCCATCTTCGCGACGAGGACAGCCGTTACGACGGCAAGGAGGGAACGATCGAGTTCATCGACTCGCTCGGACAACTGCACGGCACATGGGGCGGGTTGGCAGTCATTCCCGAGGTCGATCGGTTCGTAATTATCGAGAAAGCGGAATAATCGCCTACAACGATAATGCTCGGTTCCGCTATCTTTTTATAGCATCTAATCTATTGAAAATAAATACGATAATAGTCGCCGAACAACTTGCGTGTTCCGAATAACGATGTTATGTTTGCAGTACGATAAACAACTAAAAAAGAGCGAATTATGAGGACGAACATCGAACGGTTTTTAGAGAGATTCCCGAAGAATGCTACGAATTGGGCGCAGGCGACGGATGAGGTGCGTGACATGGCTCGCAAGGCGCGCGAATTGTTGGAAGAGTACGAAGGCGTAATCGTCGAACCGGTAAATTTCCGGGCTATCGAGACCCCGGCCGAGTGGAATACCGAAGGTCGCGAGTTCATCCTGACGAACTTCGATCGCATGGCGGATAGGACCAAAGAGCGCTTCTACGACTACTTCCGCGAGTGGTTCGAAAGCGAAGAGGAATAGACCGACGCACGGATGCTCCCCGCAGATTGAACGGGGAGCATCCGTCCTAACCCCGGAGCAGGGTTGCACGCGTCTCTTTCGATAGGCAATCTATCGTGCTCCATCAGTTGTTTATTGCAGCCGGAGCCGCATCATGTGCGGCTCCGGTGTTTTATTTTGTATGTAAATAATGATTAAATTTGTAACGAAAACAGAATACGATGAAAGCCTATACCTATATTGAGCACGGGCGGTTCGAGCTGCTCGACAAGCCGAAACCCGCCTTGCAGGACCCTCGCGACGCCATCGTGCGTGTGACGCTCGCAAGCATCTGCACCAGCGACCTGCATATCAAACACGGCAGCGTGCCCCGCGCCGTCGAGGGCATCACCGTCGGCCACGAGATGGTCGGCATCGTCGAAGCGGTCGGGTCGGAGGTGCGCGGCGTAAAGGTCGGCGACCGCGTGACGGTCAATGTCGAGACCTTCTGCGGCGAATGCTTCTTCTGCAAGCGCGGCTACGTGAACAACTGCACCGATCCCGACGGAGGCTGGGCGCTGGGCTGCCGCATCAACGGCGGGCAGGCGGAGTATGTCCGCGTGCCGCATGCCGATCAAGGGTTGAATCGTATTCCCGATACGGTGAGCGACGAGCAGGCATTGTTCGTCGGCGATATTCTGGCTACGGGTTATTGGGCGGCGAAGATCTCGGAGATTGCGCCCGACGATACGGTCCTGATTATCGGTGCCGGATCGACGGGTATCTGCACGCTGCTTTGCACAAGATTGAAGCACCCTAAGCGAATCATCGTCTGCGAAAAATCGCCCGAACGGCGGCGATTCGTGCGGGAGCACTATCCCGAGGTGCTGACGGTCGCACCGGAGGCGTGTCGCGAGGCGGTTCTTGCGAACAGCGATCGCGGCGGCGCCGACGTCGTGCTGGAGGTGGCCGGAGCGGAAGATACGTTCCGCTTGGCGTGGGAGTGCGCCCGCCCCAACGCGACGGTTGTTATTGTTGCGCTCTACGACCGGCCGCAGATGTTGCCGCTGCCCGACATGTACGGCAAGAACCTCACCTTCAAGACGGGCGGCGTGGACGGCTGCGATTGCGCCGAGATACTCCGTTTGATCGAGGCGGGCGAGATCGATACTACGCCGCTCATCACGCACCGCTATCCGCTCGGCCGCATCGCCGAGGCATACGACCTTTTCGAAAACCGCCGCGATGGAGCGATCAAAATTGCAGTCGATTGTACCGAATAGAGGTATGTATCCGCGCGATAATATTTCACGTCAGCGTCCACCCTTTGTCTGTCGCGATCGCTTTTTGGATAGCATTCAGTTTCGCGAGGTTCTTCGCTCCGATATTGCAGGTCTTGCCATTACCGGTATCGGATAGCGCGTTCAACAGGAATACCAAACTCTCGACCGTGAGTTTCGGACAACCGTTCACGGCGATGTCCGCATCGACGGGTCCGTCTATGATTACCGTTTCGAGTGCGGAGCAGGAAACGAACGTCGTGTCGATCTTCGATGTTACTTTGCTGAAGTCGAGTCTTCCGCCGATTTTGCGCAGGCTCTTGCAGCCATGGAACATCTCCGAGGCGGAGGTAATGCGCGAGGTATCCAGCCCGCCGATCTCCTGCAAGTTCGTACAGCCGTAGAAGGCATACATCATATTCGCGACGTTCGAGGTGTCGAGTGTCGGCACGCGCTCCAGCGCCGTACAGCCGTAGCACATCTGATACATCGAATCGAACGACGCCGTGTCGAACTCCGGAAATACCGACATCGTCGTATTGCCCCGAAAGAGCTGGTAGCCGTTGCGGATCTGATTCATTCCGCTGGAGCTGTCCACCAATGCGACTTTATCGACGAGCGATGCCAACGTCTCTTCGTCGGTTATCGCGACGCCTTTGTCGCGGAGCGCTCCGGCAAGGTGCTGCCGCAGCGCATCGAGCCGCAAAACGAGTGAAGTAAAGTCTGCCATACGCTATCCGATAATATGGTTCAGTGCCTCCTCGATGCCCGTCAGCCCGAGCGAAGCGGTCATCGCATCGACCAACGTCGCATAAGTCACGGCAGCCCCCGTACCGTTGCGGTCGATTTCGATAAGGTCGGTGGCGGCCAAAGTCGTCACCTTCGGAAGTTGAGAGAGCGTGATCGTATCGGTATCCGATCCGGTTGCAGGCCGTCCTATAATCGACCCTGTTTGTTCTATTGCCATAATTCTATTCTTCGTAAATCTTGAATTCGGACATCATCTGATAAGTTACGTGCCACATGCATTTGGCGGAGGAATAGGGCGACGGCACAGCCAACAGTTGCAGCAGACCTCCGTAGGTCTCGATGCGAGGAACCGGCAGATAGCCCATCCCGTAGGTATCCTTCTTCAGTGTCGTCACGATGCCCGACTGCGTGTCGTCCGCCGCAAGTACCAGACTGGGCGACGAACGGGTGCGGATCGGGCAATCGTAGAGGTTCACCACGCTGCCGATATACTCGGCCGATACGGGCAGGTTCAACCAGACGATGAAACTGCCGAAATCCGCGCCGTTGGCGATCAGGTTGAAGTTGCGGTTGAGCGTATATTTGCGGGTCGAGGCGTTGTAGTCCGTGCCTTCGTCCGTGAAGTATTTGAACTGCACTTTCGAATATCCGCTGAAGATGCCGCTCGCCATTTCGACATGTCCGTCTTCGTAGATGCGTGTGGCAGCCGTCGCGGCGTTCTCGATACCGTCCGCGCCGGCGAAGAACATCAACTTGCCGTGCTTCGATGTCGGAGCGCCTTTCAATGCGCAGCCAGCCATACCCGCCACGACCTTCTTGTCCGTATCATCCTTTACGCCGACGAACCCGGATAGCACTACGCCGCTTCCGGCATCGATCTCCGTCGAGATATCCTGAAAGTTCTCGCGCAGATACTCCAGATCGCTGTTGTCGCTTTTCGTAGCTTCGTCCAAGAGCGCTCCGATCGTCCGGCGAGCCGTATAGTAAGCCTCGATGTCGGCGAAATCATCCCCGATCGGAATGAACTCCGGCTCCGGCTGCGTGTATTTCCCGATGGCGGCGACGGCTCGTTGATAGGCATCTTCGTAGGGTGTCCATTCATCGGCAAGCAACCGGACAATGCGCCGCTTGCCGTGTACCATAAGTACCTTCCCGTTCGCGCTGCGGTAACGAAACACAGAAAGCAGCCGCAGGGCATTGGCGCGGAGTTGGTCGTACTCGGTTCGGATATCCTGCAAGCGCTCTTTCAGGAACGATTTCTCCACGGGTGAAACATACTTGTCCGAGTTGATACGTTCGAGCGTCTCCAATGTCGAAGAGATCGTCTGCATCAACACGTCGAAATCCGTTCCGGCATCGGGCTTCGCAGGGTCGATGCGGCCGAAGCGCAGGATGCCGTTGCGAAAACTTACGCCATAACCCGTCGTGCGGTTGAAGAGCTGCATATCGCCCGTAGCGGAGTCGAACCACGAGTCGCCCGACTTGTCCGAGAGAAAGCCCGTGAGGTAGATGTTCTTCAGGTAGGCCGAATAACCGGTCATATCCAGACCGTGCGCCTTGAGATTCGACAAGTCGCCGAACTGCGCTGCGATATTTTCCGTGCGGATCGTCCAGTCGTCCATACCTGTGAGAAACCGCAGGTAGGTGCGGGTTTCGTAACGGGAGTTTCGGCGCTCCTTGTCGGTCGTATTGCCGAATGCCACGAACTGCATCGCCGCCTGCGGGTGGTAGGGATACCCCTCGCGCAATTCGTACCTCCATTCGGCGTAGGTATCGCGGTCGAGGCACTCGGTAAGCCGGAAGTAGCAGGTCGTGAAGCCGGCATAGGTGCGGTTGCCGAACGAGTCGTCCGAATCGACGGTATTGCCGCTCGAAGCGTCCATTGCCGAGTTCAGGAAGATACCCATGCAGAGATCGTTCTCGCGTAGGGTGCTTATTTCACCATCTTCCAACTTGACGATCAATGTCCGGTTCTCCGGCGAGACGAGCTCGACGATGCCGCCGCCCGGAGCGGACCATTTATCGCCGACGACCGTTTCGATGCGGTTGTAGCGGTATTCGGGAACCTCCAAGAACTCCTCCAAATGAAGCCGCCGCAGGTACGTATCGCCCATAACCGACAAGTCGCCCGAGATCGTACCGCCTTTCTTGTCCAATTTCTTGTCGAGTTCGCCGGACAGCCCCGTGATCTCGGAGACGGCGTGCGTATGCTTCTTCGGAGCCATCACGCTTTTGATCTCCTTGCCGGAAACCTTCATCGATGCGGCGGCTGTCGGGACGTCGACGATGAACTCGAATGCGTCGAACTCCGCCAACTGTCCCGAAGCGCTCGCGAGGTCTTTGATGCGAACTTCGTCCATAACGACGTGAAAATAACGCTTCGCCGAACCTTTTTCGAGATACAAAGTCCCTAATTCCGAAGAATGCCTTATCTTTGTAGTTGCATTCCGCACAGCCGGAGTGCGACATATTATCCGACTTGACTCTGGAGAAAACTGGTAATTTTTAACAAAGGGTTGAGCACACCGTATTCTCGCATCGAACGGCTCTCGCCGTAAGGTTCGAGATATGGTTATATCCCTGCTTTACGGCGTGGGCTATACGTGCTTATCCTTTGTGGGTATACCAGTACCTCTCCAGTATAAGCGGCAGTAGGCCCACGTTCTTTTTTGCCCGGCGGACAGACGCGATCCTATCTGCCATTTCGATGATTATGAAAGGAACGAATCGAATACCGGATCGCCGTGTCGTGCGACCGTTGACCGCACGGATATTGCGGCCGTTTCTGGTGGCGTCGGAACGCTCGCATCACCATATTTATGCGCTGTGGGAACACGCATCGGTCCTGTCATTTTCGATAAAAAATGCAGACGGCGAATATTTGTCTTTGCGGGAGTTTTTCGGCAGGGGCGATGCGGTTGCGCCCGACGATCCGCTCGTCGTTATCTTCCACGAAGTGCATATCGAAACAGCAGAAGAATTGACCGCTGAATATATCGAACATATTTACGAATCGTTCCTTTATCACCATTGCGAGATGGGGCTGCGCCGTAACGCCCCGCTCCGTTTGACCCCGGAATCGATTCGACGATACGGCTTGACCGAAGCGGACGCCGTCCTTGTCAACGAACATCTCGAAGTCCTGAACGAGATGATCCGTCGGAAACTCCAGCAGCGATACGACGAACTCAAAACGCTGGATTGCATTTTAAGATAACTTTGTAGCAGATTATATTTGCTTAAATATTACGAGAGATTATAATAATT
>ERZ1504463.187-NODE-187-length-14102-cov-3.405994_pt1 | contig 14102 bp, 14 predicted proteins | sample MGYA00574786_ERZ1504463 | MGnify/ENA primary metagenome ERZ1504463 (study PRJEB39906, sample SAMEA3182092) | gut metagenome | biome: human; feature: gut; material: Stool; isolation source: human stools | place: Canada | collected 2013-11-25 ...
GGAGTACACATCGTTACAAACCCTATAGTCAACGTAATACTTGAGTACGTCGCGGAAGGACTGGTAGTTGGCATAAGCACCGCCGTTCCATGAACCATCACAAACACCGGTCTGGAGTGCCGTATAAACATCAGAGTAGTTAATCGTAGTCGTCTTATAGCCAAGCGCCTGCGCAGAAGCCATCATGGTATCCATGCCGGGAACACGAAGCAGCTCCTTCTTTTCGACTGTGCAGTCAAACAGCGTATCGGCTCCCTCAGCCAGCTTTGCAAAGCCAAGGCCCAGATAGCCAGAGGGCCAGAAGCCCATCAGCGTCACGCCGCGATCCGCCTGTACCTGCTTGAGCGTATCGTAAATGAAACCGCCTTCGGCATAAACCTCACGCCATTCATCCAGATTGCTGGTAAGGAAACAGGTGAAGTTCATTTCGTTGATGATGTCATAGTTGCCGTAGACCGTGAATAGGCCCATATCAATCGAGCCAGCCATGATCTCATCATAAGCCTGCGTCAGATCGCCAAGCTGGCTGGAAGGAAAAACGTTAATGATAACATGGTTGTCCGTCGCAGCTGCAATCCGGGAGGCAGCCTCGTTCGCGATCCATGTGTCGATCGCATCGTTCGAACCAATACCCGCCCAAGTCAGGGTGTAGGTTTTGCCACTGTTGGCATCATTGCCTCCGTTAGTATCATCCTTACTGCCGCAGGCACACAGGGACACGGTCATCACGACCACCAAAAGCAATGCAAATAACTTTCTCATCTGTTCTCTCCTTAAGTTTGTTTTTGTTTAAATGGCCATCGCTTTTTGTGTATTCTTTCAGTATACAATTTAAGACAAAAGCTTTTTACCCACCGCCTTTCTTGTTGCAAGTCGTTTTTGTTTAGATGTCCAAAAGTGAAACAAAGTTTTTCTATTTATTGTCTACAAATTATAATTACAAAAAGAGGCACATGCAAAATCATGCAGCTAAGTGTTTACGCTTTGGAATGGCATGCTTTATCGCAAAATACACCGCGTTGATTTGGATACTTTGTGTATACAATTTTTCTTATCTAAAGAATACAACATTCGAGCATATTCGTCAATCCCCGAAAACTGAACAATATATTTCTCGTTTTTTGTATAGTATCGCTAAACAAACCTGTACTGCAGTAGTTCCCGCTACGACATGTCCATATATATTTTCTGAATCAGCTGATAATAGCTTCCCATGTGTGTGCGCAGTGTTTCTTCCGCCTCTTGCGGGTCGTGCTTGGCAAGTGCCTCTATCATGCTATGAAAGTCCACAGAAAAGTGGTTCAGCGTTTTCGCCGCAGTATAGCGCGTATAGTAATAATAGCGGTTAACATGCGCCTGTAAGTTTTCTACAGCATCAGATAAGACGGAGTTTTTAGCAGCCTTTCTAACAGTTCTGTGAAACTCAGTGTCAAGCTCAAGCATTTTCTCAAAGTTTTTATCTGCATTCTCCTCCATATCCAAACCGGATGCCTCACGCTCAATAGCCCTAAGCTGTTCAAGTTCCTTTTCGTTAATTCTCTTTGCGGCGACTCGTATCGCCATAAGTTCTAATTCCGTCTTCACAGCAACGACCTGAAAGAAAAAGTCAAATTCTATAAACGTCACCTGTGCTCCACGGTGAGGAAGAAGTGAAATCAGTTTATCGCGCTGAAGATTTTGAAATACCTCACGAATCGGCGTTCGGCTAACATTAAACTCTTTAGCCAAGTCAACTTCGCGGATCACCTCACCCTGTTCATAGTCCCCTCGGATAATTCGTCTGCGAAGAATATTGTAAATATCCTCTCTCATACCGTTTATAGCTTTCCTTTCATCTTTCAGTTTAGCAAGCAGAAAATCTCTCAGCGATTATAACCTACCATTTAAGATATTTCAACCGCTTTCCGCCAAATTATTTTGAGATTGCGTAAGACTACAGTACCATCTTGGATAGATGAATAAAAGAAGATGAGGAATAGTCTCGTGTTGTTGCTCACTGAGGCGGACGCCTCCGGTGCAAATGCAAATATCCTTTAGTATAATACACACGGAATATGTAGTACGGCATCGTGAAAATCCGCCCCCGGACAGTAAACACCACATTTTGAAGATTTGCCTCTTGACATATATTGTGGTATATAAAAATGTTATTGAGTTTTGCACGATTTCCTCCTCGGAGGCGTAGGCCGTCTGGTCTATGTGCGGAGAGATCCGCCTGTGCACGTTTGTTAGGTTTGTACGTTGTGTAACACTTATAGGGGATTACTATGCCCTTTTGAGGAGCAGATCTGCTCTGTGTTTGTATGGATTTTGCCGAGTGGATTTGCAGCTACTCGGCATATTGGAAAGAGATGAACGGGCTTTTTATGCCAGTTCATCTCTTTTTGTATCTGCAGACTATGGAAAAACTCCAACTATACAGCCATCATGGACTCTGCTACAATAGCCTTGTATCGGAGCTTCGCGGTGCACTGGGCGGGAAATATCTGCTCGCCGCGATGCTTCTTCAGGGCGAAGTAAGTGAGGGCGGAGTAAGTTAGGGAGGAACGGCGAAAACGTAGGGCGTAGTGCGCCCTATCGTTCCGAAAAGAACGTAGAATATTTAGAAGAACACTCAAATTAACCGGCGAAGAATGAATAAAGTGACAGGGCGTTTCTTTGCGCCTTGCCGAAGAAATGAAGAGACGAAGCAGACATCCGGTCTGCCGCGTCTCTTTTTGTGTTTTTGTATGGAGCCTCGCTCGTTGGAGCAGCCGCCGGTCCTGCCAGCTGGAGGCCACGAGGCCGCAGGAAGGTCAAGCAGTTAAAAGAAAGAACGGATTCCTCTCAGATCGGGGCGGTTTGAGGATACAGGAGAAAGCGCCTCACGAGACCTCGGCAAAGGTCTCACCCCTGCGCCCGGGCAGCGTGCCCGAACCGGCGGCGCAGGAACCGCACACTCCCGATCCGCAGCCGGTGCGGATCAAAGAACACCGGCAACTGCTTCCGTTTTGTCAGCAGCTGCAGCCGAGTTCAGCGGCCTGGAGTTCACCGCCGCCATCGCAGATGGCAGGGCGCACGCCCCACGCGGTATCGTACTGACCGAGGCACAAGTAAAAAGAGACAGGTTTCGGGCCGCACCGCAAAACGGTAGACGCCGCAAGGCCTTTTCACCGTTCAAGGACCTCCATTCCGCGGAAAGGAAGCGGAAACGGACACCTTTGCCAACGGGTGAAGTGCGCCCATCTGAACACGATAACGACTTCTAAGGAGATCCACATATATGGCTACTATTCAAAGCAAAGGGATATTCCTCTCCCTTGTCGCCCAGCTGGACAAGCTGGCACGGCACAACCGTCAAGGCAGCTTTCGGACCAAGGCGCGTTACTACGAAGCGTGCAAACGGTTCTGCGCCTACCTCACCGCAGAATACCATCTGCAAAAGCTGGAGAACATCAGTGGCAAGCATCTGGTGAGCTATGTGTTGTACTTGCAGGATACCGGCAAGTCTGCCAGTACCGTGAAAACCGACCTTGCCGCCATTCGGTTTTTCCACGATAAGATGTCCCGCCCGAAGTACACTCTGCCAACAAACAGCGAGTTAGGCGTCGAGTTGGAGCGTCGCCGGTTCGGGCAGCTCGACCGGACATGGAGCGGGCCGGAGTTCAACCGTCTGCTCGGCAAGGCAATGGCGGAAAACCGCGATGACGTCATTCTCGCGCTTTATCTTGGGCGCTATGCGGGGCTTCGTATCCACGAGTGCTTTCGCATAGACACCGCAGCGGCGGAGCAGGCGCTGCGCGAAAACGCCCTCACCATAAAAGGCAAGGGCGGCAAGGTGCGCACCGTCCCCATCGAGGACGAGCGTATCCTAATGATGTTGAAGAGAGTGTTGGCACAGACCGAGCGTGGTCACAAGCTGCTGGTGCCGGACGGGATGCCTACCGACCGTTCCATCAACGCCTTGGAGCTGTTTATCTATCGTCATCGCAACGAGATCAGCGACGAGGGCTCGGACCGCCGTCTGACCTTCCACGGGCTTCGGCACATCTATGCCGCGGAGAAGCACACAAGGCTGACGGAGGGCGGTATGAGCGCCATTGACGCGCACTATGCGGTCTCGCGACTGCTCGGCCACGAGCGCGCCGATGTGACGGATATCTACCTCGCGTCGGTCAGAAAGCGGGGCCGCGATGGAGAATAAGTACCGCTCCCTTGATGACCTCCCCGTGACGCTGCGTGTGGAGGAGCTGATGCCGATCCTCGGCATCGGGCGCAACACAGCCTATGAGCTGGTCCGCAGCGGCAGGCTCCGCAGCATCCGCGTCGGCCGACAGATTAGGATACCGAAAGCGGAAGTCCTTCGCTTTCTAAATACTCACGCCGGATAAACACACAGTAGCAAAAAGCCGCCTGCTGTGATACAATTGGAACTGTAACAGCAGGTGGTTTCTGTCACGGAAAGGAGCGTATAATGACAGGAAGCCTCCAAATCAAAAAAGGGTATTATTATGCCGTTCTCAATATCGCAGACAAAGAAGGACGGGTCCATCAAAAATGGATCGCAAGTGGGCTGCCGATAAAAAACAACAAGCGTCGCGCAGAAGAGTTCCTGCGAAAAGCGATTTCTGACAGCGAGAAGCAGCACACCCTGTTTACCGAAAAAATCATGTTCACCGACTATTTGCAGGAATGGTTGGCCGCGATGAAGCCAGCGGTAAGGGAAAATACCTATAAATATTACTGTCTGGTCGTCAACCATCACATAACGACATACTTCAAGCCGCTTCGACTTTCGCTTGATAAGGTCGAGCCGCGCCATATTCAGGGCTATTACAATATGCTGTTAGAAAAAGGACTTTCGGCCAACACAGTGCTCAAGCACCACTCAAATATCCATAAGGCGCTCAAGTACGCCTGTGCTTTGCAGCTCATCGCCTACAATCCATCGGACAATGTTATGCTGCCAAAGAAAACTCGCTATATTGCCAGCTACTACAACGTCGAGCAGCTCAACGAATTATTGCGGGTCGTTCAAGGCGATACCCTGGAGACGGTTATACGGCTGACAGCCTTGTACGGCTTTCGGCGGAGCGAGGTATGCGGCCTGAAATGGAGCGCGGTCGATTTTCATCAGAAGACGCTCACAGTGCGCCGCGCCGCAGTCATGGTCGGAACAAAGCTTGAGTGTGTAGACAAGACAAAAACGGCCTCCAGCTACCGCACGTTGCCGCTGACCGCGGAAATGGCGCAGTATCTTCAGACATTGAAAGCCCAGCAGGAAGATGCCCAAAAGCTGATTGGTATGTCCTGCGAGGAGGACGGGTATGTTTGCTGCTGGCCGGACGGTTCACCGCTCAAGCCAGAATATGTGAGCCGACGGTTTGACAAGCTGCTCCGGGAAAACGGATTGCCGAAGATCCGGTTCCATGACCTGCGGCACAGCGCGGCATCTTTGCTGTTAGAATTAGGCTTTTCACTCAAGGACATTCAGGAGTGGCTCGGCCACAGCGATATTGCAACAACAGCCAATATCTATTTGCACCTTCAGTACAAGTCGAAGGTCGAGATGGCGGAAAAGGCTGGTTCAATATTGGGAAAATGCGGCGCGTGAAACACGCGCCGCATGGGACGGAAAAGAGTATCCAATTAGAACGTCCTTAGAACAGCTTTAGAACAGAACGATTATATCCACAATGGCCTGTGCGGCTTAGCTAAAATAAAAAGCCGGATACGGCGTTCTTTTAGCCATATCCGACAATTTTGTGGTGCGCGAGGCGGGACTTGAACCCGCACGTCCGTGAAGGACACTAGAACCTGAATCTAGCGAGTCTGCCAATTCCACCACTCGCGCGTAAGCAGTCTCAGAAGAAAAGATGGTGCGGATGGCGGGACTTGAACCCGCACGTCCATACGAACACTAGCACCTCAAGCTAGCCTGTCTGCCAATTCCAGCACACCCGCATTTTCATCAGCCTTTCAAACGACCGCTCCGCTATTATAAGCCTGTTGTACGCCAAATGTCAACCTTTTTTTGCGGGAAAAGAAAAAGTTTTTGCACCGCTTTTTCCTGCCGCCAAAAGATGGGCTTATACCTGCGCGAGCGTCTCGCCGACCGCGCCCGTGATGACCAGATCCGCGCGGGTCTTATCGCCCAGCGGCGTCTTGTTGATGACGACGAGCTTGTGGCCGCGGTAGTAGTTTACCAGACCCGCCGCGGGGTAGACCGCGAGCGAGGTGCCGGCGATGATGAGCACGTCGGCCTCGGCGATATAGCGCACGGCCTTGTAGAGCGTATCCTCGTTGAGCCCCTCCTCGTAGAGCACAACATCGGGCTTGATGCGCCCGCCGCAGGAGCACGTCGGCACGCCGGCGGAGTGCGCGATCGCCTCCACGCCGTAGAATTTGCCGCACCTCTCGCAGTAATTGCGCAGGGTGCTGCCGTGGAGCTCAAGGACCTCCTTGCTGCCGGCGGCCTGATGGAGTCCGTCGATGTTCTGCGTGATGACGGCCTTCAGCTTGCCCGCGCGCTCCCACTCGGCAAGCTTACGATGCGCGGCGTTGGGCTTCGTGTCGGGGCAGAGGAGCTTTGCGCGGTAGAAGGCGAAGAATTTCTCGGGATAGCGCTCGTAGTAGGTGTGGCTCAGGATCGTTTCGGGCGGGTCGCTCCACTGCTGGTGGTAGAGTCCGTCCACGCTGCGGAAGTCGGGGATGCCGCTCTCGGTCGAGACGCCTGCTCCGCCGAAGAAGACGATGTTGTCGCTGCCGTCGATGATCTCCTTGAGCTTTCGGATCTCCTCTGTCATGGCGTCTGCTCCTTTACTTGGTGTAGTCTCTGTCGATCTGCACGACGGCAAAATAGCTGCTGTCGAGCCGCTTCACGGCGGCCTGGATCTCCTGCTCGACCTCATGGTCGCTCAGGCGAAATTTGAACGGCACCACCGCGTCGAAAATGACGTTGGTGTGCGTGGGGCCGGTGACCATGCGGAAATCGTGGATGGTGATGTGCTCGTCGATGCCGCGCACGAGCTGCGCTACGCGCTCGCGCGTTTCGGCGGTGAGCTTATCGTCGGTCACGATGGGGTCCATGTGGATGGTGGCGGCGCAGCCGAGCTCGCGGCGGAGCCGCTGCTCGATGTTGTCGATCTCGTCGTGCAGCGCCATGATGTCCTCGATCCTTTGGACAAATTCCGGCGCGGGCGGCTGACCGAGCAGGGGAGAGATGGTGTCCCGCGCGGCCTGAATGCCCGCCCAGAGCACGAGCGCCGCGACGACGATACCGCACCAGCCGTCGATCTGAAGTGAGGTGAAGTGCCCGATGAGCGTCGCGGCGAGGACGGCGACGGTCGCCGCGCAGTCGGAGAGACTGTCCATCGCGGTCGCCTCCATCGCGGCGGAGCCGATCTTCTTGCCGACCGCGCGGTTATAGAGATACATGTAGAGCTTGACGAGGATGGAGGCGAGCAGGATGCCGCCGGTGAGGAGCGTGAACTCTACCGCCTCGGGGTGCAGGATCTTCTCCACCGCGCTCTTGGCAAGCTCGATGCCCATGAGGAGAATGACCATGGAGACGATCAGACCAGAGATGTACTCCAGCCGCCCGTGGCCGAAGGGATGCTCGGGGTCGGGCTTCTGTCCCGCAAGCTTGAAGCCGAGCAGCGTCACAATGCTCGCGCCCGCATCGGAGAGGTTGTTGAAGGCGTCCGCCGTGATGGCGATGGAGCCGGAGAGCGCGCCGGCAAGCAGCTTGAGCGCGAAGAGCAGCACATTGAAGCCGATGCCCACAATGCCGCAGAGCATCCCGTAGGCCTGCCGCACGGCAGGCGAGGTGACGTCCTCGCGGTTTTTGATGAATTTTTTGGCCAACAGAGAGATCATACCGGTGTCTCGCTTCCTTTGGATTTTGCGGGGAAGAAAAAGCGCTTGGTGAAGAGGTAGCAGAGTGGAATGAGATAGAGCAGGCAGGCGTAGGGCAGGGCCTCAACGCCGACGCCGAGCATACTCAGCGGCACGGCGCAGGCGATGCACCACGGGATAAGACCCGCGATGGTGACGCCGGAGTTGGCAATGTCCATCGCCAGCTCCTCGTGCTCCGCGCCGTCCTTGGCGTAGACCGCGCCGATGAGCTGATGCTCCATCATCACAACGATGGTCTGGTTGCACAGCACCATCGCGGCGAGGAGGCTCAGCAGGATTATCGTCGGGAAGCGCCCGATGCGCTCGGCGGACCGCTCCAGAACGCTCTGCGCCTGCGTGAGTGCGCCCGTGCCCTCTAAAATGCCGGTGTAGAGCGCGGCGAGCGGGATCATCAGAAACGGCGTGAGCATACTCACCAGCCCGCCGCCAGAGACGACGGAGGCCAGCAGCCCCTCGGTCGGGTGATAGCCGACGACCATGATTCGGAGCGCGTCAGCCACGCTGCCGCCCTGCACCGTGACGGTGATGACGAAGGCCGTGGCGGCGGAGATCGCCATGGCGCGGCGGATGGGCACGCGGAGGAGGGGCAGGATGAGCATGATGAGCGCGGGCACGAGCGCCCACGGGGAGATGACAAAGCTCTCGGCGAGAGCGTCCAGCATGGTCTCATCGACCGTGACGATGGGGTTGCGGAAGGAGAGCACGGTGTAGGCGATCAGGCAGAGCGCATAGGGCAGCGCGGCGGTCTGGAACATCCGCCTGACGTTGCCGTAGAGATCGGTCTCCGTCAGCGCGGCGACGAGGCTCGCACAGGACGAGGTCGGCGCGCCGCGGTCGCCGAAGTAGATGCCGGAGAGGATGACGCCGGCGGTGACGGCCTCGCTCACGCCGCCGGAGCGCGCGAGCGCCATGAGCACTACGCCCGCCGTGCTCGCCACGCCGAACGACGTGCCGAGCGCGTAGCTGAGCAGCACCGTCAGCAGGAAGGCGACGAGGATAAAGAGCGAGGGCGTGATGACGCGGATGCCGTGGTAGATGAAAAAGGCGATGGTGCCGCACGAGCGCCAGAGTCCCGTGAGCAGACCGATGAAAAACAGGATGCGCAGCACGATCATGCTCTTGGGCATCTTGCTCCACGCCATTTTGACAAGCGCTTTTGCGCCGTAGCCGCGCCTGAGGCCGAGGGCGAAGAACAGCACGAGCGCGAACAGCAGCGCCCACGCGAGGGAGAAGCCCTTGACGAGGCAAAAGAGCATCGCCGCGAGAAAGAGCGCAAAGCAGACGACGATATCCATGCTCCCTTACCCCTTCTTCCCGGGAATTTGCAGCGTCATGCGGCAGCACAGGCGATCGAGGTCCTCGTCCGTCGCCGCGCCGATGCGCAGCTTCGCGCCGCAGTCCTCGCAGATGAGGTCGACGGCGGCGGGACGCACCTGCATACGGTAGCGCTCGCTGCCGCAGGCGCAGGTGATGCCGCGCGGGCGCGCGGCGATCTCCTTCAATTCGCTCAGCACCTCGTACATGATGACCGTGTCGGTGAAAGCCTCGGGCGCGTCGCCCTGCGCGGACTGCTTTTCCGCCGTGATCTGCAGCTGTGCGAGCGCACGCTCGACGGCGTACTCCTCCCCAATGAAGCAGCAAAGCTCGGAGGTCTCGGGGCAGGCGAGGCCGATGCCCTCGCCGTCGAGCAGCCGGTCCGCGCCGCACTCCGCCAGATGCTCGCCGCCGCACACGCCGCAGGGCACGCTGATGCGGAATTTTTCGCCGTCGAAGTCGATCTGCAGCTCGCTCTTGCCGCATTCGCACTGCACGATCGCGCCCGAGGCGGCAAGGGCGAAGCGGGAGCGCTGCTGCATAACGGGCTTTCTGCACCTCGGGCACAGGTAGCCGATGGTGCGCATTTCTTCTTTCATATCGTATCCTCCCGGAAGAAGTTCATATTTGTCTCCATTATACATCGGCACAAGGAAAAAGCCAATCCTTTTTCTTTGCGCGGGGTACAGGACAGAACAGTGCCTTAAATGCTTTTGCGCGCTACCGCAACATCGTGATAGTGCATAAACATAAAAGGGGAACTCCGCGGGCGCTTCGGTCAGTACGCCAAAGATTTCCGAACGGGCAAAAATAGGGCTTGCATTTACAAAATGCTGTGCTATCATAGCATCACACTAAATCGAAACGCGGAGGAATCCAAACCATGAAAAAGCTAATCTCTCTTGCGCTCGCCCTCGTGCTGAGCCTGTCCCTCATCGCCTGCGGCGCCAAGCAGGACGATACCCCCCAGACCGGCGCCGACACGCCGGACACCACCCAGACCGCTGAAAAGCAGAAGCTCATCGTCGGCTTCGACGCTGAGTTCCCGCCGTTCGGCTTTATCGCCGCTGACGGCAGCTACGACGGCTTTGACCTTGCGATGGCCGAGGAGCTGTGCTCCCGCCTCGGCTGGGACTTCGAGGCCGTTCCCATCGTATGGGACAGCAAGGACGCCGAGCTCGCCGCCGGCACCATCAACTGCATCTGGAACGGCTTCACCTACACCGGCCGCGAGAATGACTACACCTGGTCCGACCCCTACGTCGATAACTCCATCGTCATGGTCGTCAAGGCCGACAGCGGCATTTCCTCCCTCGCCGACCTTGCCGGCAAGAGCGTGATGGCGCAGGCCGCCTCCTCTGCCGTGGACGCTATCAACGCCAACGAGTCGCTCAAGTCCTCCCTCAAGGAGGTCGTGGAGCTGGCGGACTATAACACCGGCTTCATGGAGCTCAAGCAGGGCAGCGTGGACGCCATCGCCGCCGACCTCGGCGTTGCCAAGTTCCAGATCGCCAGCAACGAGGGCGACTATGTGATCCTGAATGAGCCCATCTCCACCGAGCAGTACGCCATCGGCTTCCTCAAGGGCAACACCGAGCTGCGCGACGCCGTGAACGCCGAGCTCCTCAAAATGGCCGAGGACGGCACGATGCTCTCCATCGCGGAGAAGTACGTCGATCAGGGCCTTGTGATCGACAGCCTCTGCCTCGTCAAGTAATATGACCGTTTCCGCCATGCTGACCCTGCTGGTGCAGGGCTTCGGGAAATCGCTGGAAATTTTTACCTTAACGCTGCTCGGCTCGCTGCCGCTCGGACTTCTTGTGATGTTCGGCCGGCGCAGCCGCGTGGCCCCGCTGCGCTGGCTCGTGAAGCTGTTCATCTCCGTCATGCGCGGCACGCCCCTGATGCTCCAGCTCATGGTCGTTTACTACGGACCGTTCCTGCTCTTCGACTTCACGCCGCCGGGCAACTGGCGCTTCGGCGCGGTCATCGTCGGCTTCGTCATCAACTACGCGGCCTACTTCGCGGAGATCTACCGCGCGGGCTATGAGTCCATCCCAGTCGGGCAGTTCGAGGCGGCGCAGGTACTCGGCTACACCGGCGGACAGACCTTCGGACGCATCCTTCTTCCCCAGATGATCCGGCGCGTGCTGCCGCCCGTGACGAACGAGGTCATCACGCTCGTGAAGGACACCTCGCTCGCCTCCGTCATCGGCACGGTGGAGATGTTCACCCGCGCCAAGCAGATCGTCGCCTCGCCCAATACGCCCGGTATGCTGGCGCTCGCGGCGGCGGGACTCTTTTACTACGTCTTCAACTACATCGTTGCCTTTGCGATGGAGCGCGCGGAGCGCTCGCTCGCCTACTACCAGTGAGGGAGGGACCGGACATGAACGTATTGACCATGCAGGACGTCCGCAAGTCCTTCGGCTCGCTGGAGGTGCTCAAGGGCATTTCCCTCACCGTGGGCGAGGGCGAGGCCGTCTCGGTCATCGGCCCCAGCGGCAGCGGCAAATCCACGCTGCTGCGCTGCGCGACGCTGCTTGAAACGATGGACGGCGGCTCGCTCGCCTACGGGAACGACTTCGCCGCGTCGATGGACGCGGAGGGAAAGAGCGTCTACGCGGACAAGGCTGCGCTGCGGCGGATCAAAAGCCGCTTCGGGCTGGTGTTCCAGCAGTTCAACCTTTTCCCGCACTACACGGTGCTCAAAAACGTGACGGACGCGCCGCTCACCGTGCAAAAGCGCGAGCGCGGCGAGGTGCGGGAGCTGGCGCTCTCCCTGCTTGAGAAGATGGGGCTTGCGGACAAGGCGGACGCCTACCCCAGCCAGCTCTCCGGCGGACAGCAGCAGCGCGTCGCCATCGCCCGCGCGCTGGCGCTGCGGCCCGACATCCTCTTTTTCGACGAGCCGACCAGCGCGCTCGATCCCGAGCTGACCGGCGAGGTGCTCAAGGTCATCCGTGATCTCGCGGAGGAAAAAATGACCATGGTCATCGTCACGCACGAGATGGCCTTTGCCCGCGCCGTGAGCGACCGCGTGATCTTCATGGACGGCGGCGTCATCGTCGAGCAGGGCGATCCCGAGCGGGTGCTCGGCGACCCGGCGCAGGAGCGCACGCGGCGCTTCCTGCGCAGCTATCAGACCTGAATATTGCCTCCTCTGCAAAGAGGGATGTGCCGGCACACACGGCGCATCCCTCTTTGTTTTGCCTGAAATTCATAAAATTTCCCGGCCTTGGCATACTAAGACAAACTACAAGCACAAGGGGAAATGGTATGGAGACCAAACGGATCGGCGCACAGACGCTGCGCTTTTCACGTCCACCGCGCGTGGAGAGCTTTGCCAACATCGGCGCGAAGCTGGAGGGACAGGGCCCGCTGGCGGACTATTTTGACGAGCTGAGCGAGGATTCCTTCTTCGGCGAAAAGACCTGGGAGAAGGGCGAGGCCCGTATGCAGAAGCGCGTGCTTTCCCGCGCGCTGGAGAAGGCGACGCGCAGGCCGGAGGAGCTGGACCTTATCTTTGCCGGCGACCTTCTGAACCAGTGCATCGGCACCTCCTTCGCCCTGCGGGAGTTCGGCGTGCCGCTGTGCGGCGTGTACGGCGCGTGCTCGACGATGGGGGAGAGCCTGGCGCTTGCCGCCATGAGCATCGACGGCGGCTTTGCCCGCCGCGCTGCGGCGATGACCTCCTCGCACTTCTGCACCGCCGAGCGGCAGTACCGGATGCCCGTGCCCTACGGCTCGCAGCGCACGCCGACCGCCCAATGGACGGCTACGGCGGCGGGCTGCTGCATCCTGTCGAACGAGGGAAGGGGCCCTGCCGTCACGCATGCGGTTGTCGGAAAGATCGTGGACCGCGGCATCACGGACGCGAACAACATGGGCGCAGCGATGGCGCCCGCGGCGTATGACACGCTCCGCGCGCTCTTTTCCGACACGCGGACCTCACCCGCGGACTACGATCTCATCGTCACCGGCGATCTCGGCCGGCTCGGGCACGAGGTCGTCACGGACCTCTTTGCGCGCGACGGCGTGGACATGACCAAGAACTACAAGGACTGCGGGCTGCTGCTCTACGATCTGGAGCGGCAGGATATGCACATGGGCGGCAGCGGCTGCGGCTGCTCCGCCGCCGTGCTCAACGGCTATCTTCTGCGCGGGATGCGCGAGGGCAAGTGGAATAGGATCGTCTTCGCGCCGACGGGCGCGCTGCTCTCGCCGACCTCCACCATGCAGGGCGAGAGCATCCCGGGCGTGTGCCACGCCGTCATTCTGGAAAACATCGGGGAGGAAAGCTGATGGACTATCTCAACGCCTTTCTCTGCGGCGGCATTCTCTGCGCCGTGGGACAGATCCTCATTGACAAAACGCCGCTCACGCCGGCCCGTATCCTGACGGGCTACGTCGTCGCGGGCGTGCTGCTCACGGCCGTCGGCATCTACGAGCCCATCGTCGAATGGGGCGGCGCGGGCGCGACCGTGCCGCTCACGGGCTTTGGCTACTCGCTTGCGAGCGGCGTGAAGAAGGCCGTCGCCGAGCAGGGCTGGCTCGGTGTAATGACCGGCGGGCTCTCCGCCACCGCGGGCGGCATTGCCGCGGCGGTCTGCTTCGCGGTCGTGATGGCGCTGCTCTTCCGGCCCGGCGACAAGCGGTGACAAAAAAAGTGCCCGTTCCTTTTGGAACGGGCACACCGATGAATATCATCGGAAAATCAGATGAGGTTTTTCTCCGTCTCGGGGTCGAAGAGATGGATGAGCCGCGGCTCGAAGCTGAACCGCACCGCCGTGTGGCGGGCGTAGGCATTGGCGTCAAGGTTCGCGGTCTGCACCACAGCCACCACATCCTTGCCGCCGGCGGTCATGTGCAGATGCAGCTCGCTGCCCATC
>ERZ1504463.193-NODE-193-length-13949-cov-5.071326_pt1 | contig 13949 bp, 4 predicted proteins | sample MGYA00574786_ERZ1504463 | MGnify/ENA primary metagenome ERZ1504463 (study PRJEB39906, sample SAMEA3182092) | gut metagenome | biome: human; feature: gut; material: Stool; isolation source: human stools | place: Canada | collected 2013-11-25 ...
ATCCTTCCTGCTTTGAACAATCCTGAGACTCATAAGTATATTGGTGCAGTTTCTTTCCATTCATGGCGTGGTTGTGATGATGTTACGTTAAGGAAGTGGGCGGGTGCTGCCAAAGAGATTAATGTACTACTCTTGGTTGGTGAGGGTAGTACGGATGCCGCTGCTCATGGTTATGCCGAGATATTCAATGAGTCGACGTTTGCACTTTATGAAATCAATCTGTATACGCGTATTTGTGCTATTTGCCAACCACTGTCCATCTTGCAGTGGCAGCTCACTTCAGACTATTCGTTGTTGTGGGGAGACGGCATTTATGGCTCCAAAGGTCCTTTGCGTCCTACACAACGTTTCTGGAACATTAAGCAGCTGGCCTCCACTCCGGCCGATGCCTTGGCCATTCCGGTCAGTAGCAGCAAGAAAAAACTAAACTGTGCGGCTTTCGGAAATATGGTGCGTGGGGAATATGCCGTCCATATGGTCAATAATGGGGCGGATTGCGAGGCTGTCATCTCCGGTATCCCTGCAGAAGTGAAGGAACTGAAAGTCTATGTGACCAATACAAAAGACTGCATGAAGGAAACTGCAGTGAAGGTGGAGAATGGACTGGTACGGGTACACTTGCCGGCTATCAGTTTCATTACCTTATTGTCGGATAAATAATTTTGAAATGGAATAATATTAATATATAAAGAATAGTGATATGAATATAACTACATGTCTGTTTACAGTTCTGGGAGGAATGGCCACTTTAGGGCATCCTTCAGAAACTGTACGTTTGAATCAGTTAGGGTATTATCCCCAGCAGGAAAAAGTAGCTGTGGTGAATGCCGGTGAGGTACGTGAATTTACCATAGTAGATGCAGCCACGGGCAATCGGCTACTTTCCGGCAAACCCGGATATACCGCTTCATCCGCTTGGTCGGATAGGAGCAGGACAATATTGGATTTCAGTGACATCACGGTACCGGGAAGATATCTTCTGTTGGTTAACGGCGATTCAGTGGCATTCGAAGTAAAGGAAAAGGTGCTGTCCCCTTTGGCCGATGCCGCTTTGAAATCTTTCTATTACCAACGTACGGGTATGCCCATCGAAGCGACTTATGCGGGTCGGTGGAGCCGTCCGGCAGGCCATCCAGATGACAAGGTGCTGGTACATCCCAATGCTGCCGGGCCGGAACGTAAGGCGGGAGCGGTGATTTCTTCTCCGGGAGGATGGTATGATGCCGGAGATTATAACAAGTACATTGTGAACTCCGCTTATTCCATCGGATTGATGCAGGCGATTTATGCCCGCTTTCCTGACTATTTTATCCGTCAACGGGTGAACATCCCGGAAAGCGGAAACCACACGCCCGATTTGCTGGACGAGATGTACTATAACCTGAAATGGATGCTGACCATGCAAGACCCTGCCGACGGAGGAGTCTACCACAAGCTGACTACCCCTTCGTTCGAGGGATTTATCAAGCCTACGGAGTGTAAGCAGCCCCGTTATGTAGTTCAGAAATCAGTAACGGCGGCATTGGACTATGCTGCGGCTTTAGCGCAAGCTTCCGTGTTGTTTGCTCCTTACGAAGAGGATTATCCTGGCTTTTCGGAAGTGGCTTTGCAGGCTGCCGAACGTGCTTACGCCTGGGCAGAAGCGCATCCGCAAGCGCTCTATCATCAGGACCTCCTCAACAAGCAATATCAACCTGCCGTGGTTACGGGAGCTTACGGTGATCGTAGTGCCGATGACGAATTCTTCTGGGCGGCTTCCGAGCTCTATCTTGCTACGGGAAAGCCCGTTTACCGGGAACAAGTGAAGAAGCATCTGCCCACTGCATATAAGACTCCTTCTTGGGGCAATACCACTGCGTTGGGCGTGTTTGCCTGGCTGCAACCGGGCAGGGAATATCAGGGTGAAGACGTGGAGTTGGCAAATGCCATGAAAGACCTGCTACTGGACTATGCTGCCGAGGCTGTGCGGGGTGCTGACCGCTCTCCTTTCCACGCTCCTTACGGCAACGATGCCAAAGATTTCTTTTGGGGATGCCTTGCCGAAGGGTGTGCTAACCAAGCCACTTCACTGGTTTGCGCCTATTTGCTTACGGGTGAGAAGTCGTACCTGACGAACGCCTACCGCAATATGGACTACATTTTAGGAAAGAATGCCACGGGATATTGTTATGTCACCGGTTTCGGGATGAAAAGTCCTCTGTATCCGCACCATCGTCTTTCTGCATCGGATGATATAGAGGCACCTCTTCCCGGTTTCCTTGTTGGCGGTCCCAATCCTGGCCAACAAGACGGTGTACCCTATCCTTCCAATCTGCCGGATGAGTCTTATGCAGATGTGGAAGGTTCGTATGCTTCCAATGAAATAGCCATTAATTGGAGTGCTGCTTTGGTGGCGTTGGTGTCTTCGTTGGATGCTTTGATGTCAAAATAATGTTTCTATTCAGCCTGCTGCCTTATAAATTCGGATGGGCTGATGTTGAACTCTTCTTTAAAATGTTTGGAGAATATCTTGGGGGAGTTATACCCCAAGGTATATGCAATTTCCGAAACTTGCATCTGGCTTTCTGTCAAGAGTTGTTGTGCACGTTTCATACGGATGGTCCTGATGAATTCGATGGGTTTCTTTCCCGTTATCTTAATCATTTTCTTGTAGAAATAGCTGCGTGATATATTCAGGCTGCTGGCAAGCTCCTCGACGGAAAACTCGGTTTCGCTGATATTGTCCTCTACAATCTGGATGGCTTTTTCCACCAGCTGCTGGTCAAGGGGAGTGATGGTGATACGGCTTGGCTCGATTTTAATGTCCTGATTGAATATTTCCTGACGTTTGACGTTCATCTCGATAATCTTGTTGATGCGCAGCTTGAGGACTTCCATATTGAAAGGCTTGGTGATATAGTCGTCTGCGCCAACGCTAAGCCCTTCCAATTGGTGTTCTTCACTTGCCTTAGCTGTCAGGAGGATAATGGGGATATGGGAGTAGCGTATGTCATTCTTGATGGTTGAACATAGTTCCAGACCATCCATCTCGGGCATCATGATGTCACTGACCACTAAATCAATATCTTCCTTTTCCAGTACATTCAGTGCATGTTTTCCGTTTGTGGCTTTTAATACATGATACTGCCTGGCAAGACTTTCAGAGAGAAATTTCAAGAAGTCGTAGTTGTCATCTACGAGTAGTATGGTGAATGGATGGGATTCTTCTTTTATTTCCGGTCCTTCGACCGGTTCTCCGTTTTTGGTTTCATTACTGTTCTGGTGTAGGGGTAGGGCAATCAGGAATACAGAACCACAAGGCTGGTTATCCCTGACACAGACAGTACCCTGATGCATCTTTACGTATTCGGAAACAATGTGCAGTCCAATGCCGCTGCCTCCGTTGTTCGACTGGTTTTTGCCCGACTGATAGAATCTTTGGAATATTTTCTCCTTGGCTTCATCCTCTATGCCGCAACCGGTGTCGGTAAAGGTCAGTTCCAGATTTGTGCCTCTTACGGCAATATCCAGTGAGATGCTTCCTTTATTGGGAGTGAACTTGAATGCATTTGACAGGATATTTGTGCATATCTTGCGTATCTTGTCATAGTCGAAATCCATGAATACAGAATGTTGTGGAGCGGTAAGGCTATAGCTGATGTTCCGTTTCTGTGCTATCGGATCGAAAGAGTGGAATATTTCACTCTGAATGATAAGGATGTTGTCATGTTTGCATTTCAGGGTTTCAGCCTTGGCATCCAGCTTTCTGAAATCCAGCAGTTGGTTAATCAGTTCCAGCAGATAGTCGGCATTTTGTTTGACCATATCCAGAATGCCTTTACGATATTCGGGATGGTCTACGAAAAACTCTTCAAGCGGATTGATGATAAGTGACAAGGGGGTCCGCAGTTCGTGACTTATGTTGGCAAAGAACTGCAGTTTCATATTGTTGATTTTCTGCTGCCTTTCATTTTCCACCTCGATGGCCTGCATGATTTGTTTCTGCTTTTGGCGTAAGCGCAGATTGCGGATAATGGACAGAAGGATGCACAAAACGATACCGCTATATATGGTATAAGCCCACCAAGTGCGCCACCAAGGAGGGAGTATCTTTATTTTCAGTTCCTTGACGTTGGGGCTCCATATGCCTTGTGAGTTGCATGCCTTGACGGATAAAGTATAGTTTCCGGCAGTCAGCATGGATAGGTTTACTTTGTTGTTTTCAGCATAAATCCAGTTGGAATGAATCTTATAGGCATATTTTATCTTATCCGTTTCCACCAGGTCGAGGGCAGAGAAGGACAGAGTGAATGAATTTTCCTTTTCAGTGAAGGAAAGATGTTGTGCACATTCAAGTGAGCTGCCGTTCAGGATGTCCGGATGGGTCATTCCGGATTTGAGCTCAATACCGGTAAGGTAAATATTGGCATCATAACTTGTGGTCAGGATGTCTTGTGGAATGATAGTCTGGTAACCTTGTGGCGTGCCTATCAGTATATTGCCGTTCTGTAGCTTGAGGATGGCGTGGACATTGGTATCGTTGCATATCAGTCCGTCGCTTACGGAGTAGTTCACGATGGCGTATGTACCGTTTGTTATTTTGATTCGTGAGATGCCGTTGCCGGTACCAATCCACATCTGGTTGTTGTTGTCTTCCGTGACGGCTCTGACGAGGTTGGCGGCAAGTCCGTTTTTCTGGTCAAGGAAGTAGATGGAGTCGTTCTTCTGGTTCCATATACTCAGTCCGTGTGGATGTCCTATCCAAAGAAGGTCCCGGCTGTCCTTATAGACAGTGAGCATATTGTTCTCCTTGAAGCGGCCGGCTTCGGCGTAGATATTATAGGCTTGGGTTTCCGTATCGATGATAATGAGTCCTCCTTTGGTCGCTACGTAAAGGGTACTGTCTTTATCATAGTACATATCTCGGACAAAGAATTCTCCCGGACGGTACAAGATGGTGTCAAACTGCTCGGTTTCCGGATTTAACCTCTGTATGTATCCTTTCATGGTACCTATCCAGATGTATCCGTGTTTGTCTACCTTTACTGTATACACATTGTTCTCGAGAAGCTGGCTGTTACTTACTGTGTATTGTTTGATTTGCCCTTTCGAGTAGCATAGCAGTCCTTTCTGGAAGGTGCCTATCCATAGGCGGTTTTTGGAGTCGATGGATAAGTCGACTACAATATTGGCGGGAGTTGCTATCTTTTCGTATGAATCGGTCACTAGTGAACGTCGGATTAGTCCCGTACCGTCTGTTCCGTAGTAAATGTATTCCTGGCTGGTGTCTTCGCAGAAGGTCAGGATATCATCATATTCCAGGGATTTGTTGCATAGTATGATTTGGGACATGGGGCTATAATAGGAAATACCGTGTTTGAAATTCCCTATGTATATGGTTCCGTCTTTGTCCCGGTAAATGGTATTCAGATTGTTGCTGGCAATGGTGTGCGGTTTCAATGGATTGTGCACCAAGTTGGTAAGCGATTTGGTCAGGGTGTTGTAAACGAACAGCCCCATATGGCTGGTAAGTATCCATACGTTGCCGTCTCCCAGGTCGAGGATGCGTTGCACGCGATTGTACTGTATGTGAGTGTTATTGTTCAGGCTGATGTCCTCCCATTGCTGTGTAAAACTGTTCTTGTGCAAAAGTAGGCTGTTTTGGAAGGTGTATACCCATAGGCTTTCGTTTTGGTCTATGTAAATGTGTGGCTCATGATTCTCCAGCAAAGGTCTATAGATGGTGGGAATGGCTATTTCCTTGACTTCGGAAGTCTGCTTGCTGATACTGTATAGGGTACCGTTGGAGTACATTATATAAATGAACTGGACACCTATATAGAGGTTTGAAATCTTTTCAACTGCCAGTGGATAGGCTTTGATGGAGCTGTTGTCCATGCTTCGTATGTAAAGTTTGGAATAGTCGTAGGCCCAAAACTCATTCTTGGATGTTTTTCCCATCCTCAGAATGTTTTTACTGGGGATTTGCAGCCCATCGAGTATGGGTTTATAGTCATTGTCGAATTTACCGGTCTTATAATTATAGATACTGTAGCCGCTGGAAGTCCTTATCCATACATTGTCGTCCGGTCCTTCGAAAATTTCGCTGATGGCATCGTCCGGCAGGTCGGAGTTGTTCTGGTAATACTGCTGGAAGGAGTAGCCGTCGTATTTGTTGAGTCCTGATTCTGTCCCCACCCAGAGGAATCCCCTATTGTCTCTGTAGATGCTTCGGACACTGTTGTTGGAGAGTCCTTCTGTTGTAGAGAGCTGCTTGAACATGACAGCCGGCGGGATTTCCGCTGAGTTACCTTGAACAGTAAGGAGGAAGGCCAGGTTGCATATAAGGAATAGGAGCAGTTGTTTCATGTATTTTCTTTATTAGAAGGATTAACAATATTGTAACTGCAAACTTAAATATAATCCTTCGAACGAGCAAGGAAAGATTTGCGTATTCGTGTGGGATGATATCCTCCGTTTGGTGAAAAATAGTATGCATTTTGTTTCCAATGGCCCTATATGGGTTCTATGAAACAAAACCGGATATTAAAAGACATTTTTAAGGCATCTGTGTTTCCTTTAAGAAAAATACATTTGCAGGCGAGATCATTTAAATCCTAATAGTATGAAGAAAGAACTTTTAGCAGTGGCGATGCTGTTGTTTGCCGGTGGCAATCTGTTGGCACAGCCACATGTCAATGACGGTACTTCGTATTTGATGAACCAACCTCTGGACATGAGTACCGATTTCCGTGACTTGAGTAATACCTTGTTTTTTGCAGATCACCTGGAGTCATTCGATGCCAAGTCGGGTGAAGGGCTGGTGAATTGGAAACGCGGGCATCTGATGCCCCGCCAAGCCTTCAATACCAACGGTGCACAGCCCCGTAAAATGAGAATGCTCGATTTCCCCTTCACTGCCTATGAAAATGACCCTAACCTCAAATTCAAGATTGACTTTGTAACTCCGCGTACGGTACGTATCCGTATGCTAACGACCCCGGTGGAACCCAAACCTGCCGCTTCCATCATGTTGGCAAAGGAACCGGGCAGGGATGGAAGCTGGAAAGTTATCGAGACGAATGACAAGATTATCTATTCCAGCGACTATGGAACCATTCAGATTAACAAGAATCCTTGGAGAATCGTCTTGAAGGATAAAGCCGGACGTATCTTGAGCCAGACTGCCGCTTTGAGCGACGCGGACTCTACGCAGGTAAAATATACGCCGTTCTGTTTTGTGAAGCGGGGAAGCGACAATGCTCGCCGCATCAATCCGGTATTTACCTTGACTGCAGATGAAATGATTTTTGGTTGCGGAGAGTCTGCCACTGGGCTGAACAAGGCCGGACAGAAGGTGAACTTGTTCGTTACAGACCCACAAGGGCCTGAGACGGACCAAATGTACAAACCGATTCCTTTCTTTATGAGTAACCGGGGATATGGTATGTTTATGCATACATCCGCTCCCGTGACTTGTGATTTTGGTGCTACCTATATTGGGCTGAACAAAATGTTCATGGGTGACGAGAACCTGGATTTGTTCGTTTTCTTCGGCGAGCCGAAAGATATTCTGGACGAGTACACCGATTTGGTAGGAAAGCCGGGCATGCCCCCCTTGTGGTCTTTCGGTACGTGGATGAGCCGTATTACCTATTTCAGTGAAAAGGAAGGTTATGATGTAGCGGCCAATATCCGTAAGAACAAGTATCCGTGCGATGTTATCCATTTCGATACCGGCTGGTTTGATGTGGACTGGCAGTGTGACTATAAATTCTCCGAGAACCGTTTCCAGAATCCACAGCAGATGTTGAAGGATTTGAGGTCACAAGGTTTCCATGTATGTTTGTGGCAGTTGCCTTATTTCACTCCTAAAAACCGTTATTTCTCTGAACTGATAGAGAAAGACATGTATGTGAAAAATGGAAATGGTGAACTTCCCTACGAAGATGTGGTGCTTGATTTTTCCAATCCGGAAACAGTAAAGTGGTATCAGGACAAACTGGCGGGATTGCTGAATATCGGTGTCAGTGCCATTAAAGTAGACTTTGGCGAGGCTGCTCCACTGAATGGTATTTACGCTTCCGGCAAGAGCGGATGGTATGAGCATAACCTCTATCCGGTGCGTTATGATATGGCAGTGTCCGAGATAACCAAGAAGTTGCACAACGAGAATATAATGTGGGCACGTGCCGCATGGGCTGGTTCCCAGCGTTATCCATTGCATTGGGGCGGTGATGCTGCAACTACGAACACGGGTCTGCTGGGTACGCTTCGTGCAGGCTTGTCCTTCGGCTTGTCCGGTTTCTCCTTCTGGAGCCATGATATGGGCGGCTTTGTAAAATCCACTCCGGAGGACTTGTATTGCCGCTGGATACCGTTCGGTTTTCTTACTTCCCATACCCGCGCGCATGGGGCACCTCCGACAGAGCCGTGGTTGTACGACAGCAAGCGTGTGCAGGATGTCTTCCGCAAGAGTGCGGAGATGAAGTACCGTCTGATGCCTTATGTGTATGCTCAGGCTAAGGAATGTACAGAAAAGGGCTTACCGATGCTAAGAGCCTTGTTTGTAGAATTCCCCGATGATCCGGGAGCATGGAAAGTGGATGACGAGTATCTCTTCGGTTCGCAGATTCTGGTTGCCCCCTTGCTTGAATCCGGTATGACGGGCCGCACAGTTTACCTTCCCGAAGGAAAATGGATAGACTACCAGACAGAGAAAGTCTACGAAGGCGGATGGCACCGGATTGAAGCAGGCAGTCTGCCGATAATCATGCTGGTACGTGACGGTTCGGTACTTCCTCATCTGAAGTTGGCGCAGTCCACTGCTGAGATGGATTGGAGTAAAATGAGCCTGAAGGTATACAGTGCTGACAAGAAGCAGGCAGAAGGATTGGTTTGTCTACCTGCCGACAACCGTATTCAGGTTGTGAAAGTGGATTGTGGAAAGGCCAAACCGCAACTGTTGAACCAGGTTGAAGGCACTTCCCTGAGTTTCTGAACTTAATCTTTGAAAATCTATATTGAATTCACCCCTGTCGGTATGGAAGAGAAAGGGATATAGTTACCGAAATCTGTGCCACTATGGTGGCACAGATGTGCCTTCCCAATGGCACGGCAGTGCCTCTATAGTGGCACAAAATTGTGTCGCATATCTTTTTCCCGATGTGCTTATGACCGGGGTATTTGTTAAACCTAAGTATTTAGTATTTATGAGAAATGTGATGAAGTATTTGGGTATCATGTCAGTATCGCTGGCATGTGCCGGACCTCTCTTTGCAACAAGCGTACAGCCGTTTGCAGGTGTCACTGTCGTACAGCAGAGTGTAGTTACTGTGAAGGGCCAAGTGGTGGATGAGAAAGGCGAGCCCATCATCGGTGCCAATGTCATTGTGGAAGGTACGACAAACGGTATGATTACCGATTTGGACGGTAACTTCTCCTTGCAGTGTCCCGTAGGTTCTACGCTGAAGACCAGTTACATCGGTTATCTGGCGCGAACGGTCAAAGTAACCGGGAATATGAATGCTCTGAAAATTACTTTAAAGGAGGATACCGAAACCTTGGATGAGGTAGTTGTTGTGGGCTACGGTACGATGAAGAAATCCGACCTCACCGGTTCTGTGGCTTCCGTGAATGCGGAGGAAATGATGAAGCGGAATCCGGTGAACTTGGGACAAGGTTTGCAGGGAGCTGCGGCAGGTGTATCTGTCATCCGTTCTTCCGGTGACCCGGAAGGAGGTTTCTCCATCCGTATCCGCGGTGTGGCAACCGTGAATGGTTCTGCCGACCCACTCTATGTAGTGGACGGTGTGCAGGTAGGAACTTCCATCGATTTCTTGAATCCTAATGATGTAGAGTCCATCGAAATTCTGAAGGATGCTTCGGCTACGGCAATCTATGGTACTCGCGGTGCCAATGGCGTCATTATGATTACTACCAAGAACGGTGGTAAGGGGAAGGCAAAGGTGAACTTTTCGGCCAACTATGCCCTCCAGTTCAATTCGAATAAGATTGATGTGGCTGATGCGGGCTTGTTTGCAAGTGCTGTACGTTCCGCCGTCAAGAATGACGGTATTGCCATGACCAATCTGGCATATGGCGAGGATTACATAGGCAGACTGAACAGCATTGACTGGCAGGATGAAATGTCACGCACGGCATTACAGCAGAACTATAACCTTTCTGCTTCGGGAGGCAGCGAAAATACCCAAGCCAACTTATCTCTGGGTTATTTGAACAACCAGGGTATCGTGATTGAGTCGAATTTTAAACGCTTGACGGCACGCGCTAATATCACTCACAAAGTGAAAGACTTTCTGCATGTAGGCTTGAACTTGAACTATGCACATTCGGAAAAGATGGGAGGAGGCAACCTGAGAAACTATGCACAAGCCATTCCAACCATGGATTATGTAGAGGACGGTGTTTTCTATTCCATGCCTATTGTGTTGCCCGACGGTACTTGGGGACATTACAAGAAAGAAGGTAATGGGGATGTGAACAAGGGAGCTGACAATCTGGTTGCTGCTGCCAAGACTGCCGACAGCATCAATAAATGGGACCGTCTGCTCGCCAGTGCTTTCCTACAACTCGATTTGTACAAAGGGTTGACCTTCAAAACTATTGCCAGTTATAATTATTATACAAAAGGTTATAATGGCTATACAGCCTATAATGATAGAACCTTTGGAACTCAAGACCGTAAGGACTCGTTCTCGCTGAACCAGAGCCAGTCCACTTCACTCGGTCTGGAAGCGTTCTTGAACTATGACTGGTCCAATGAGCATCACCGCGTAAGTGCAATGGCCGGTTTCTCTACCAGCGATACGAACGGTGCCTGGCTGAATTCCAGTGCCAACGATTTCCCGGCAGACAACATCCGCAAAATTTCATTGACCAATGACCCATCGTCTAAGCAAACGGATGGTGGGCTGGATTTGAAGACAAGATTCCTTTCTTACTTCGGCCGTCTGACTTATACTTTGAACGACCGCTATATTGTGACTGCAACGGTACGCCGCGACGGTTCTTCGAACTTTGGTGCCGGCAATCGTTATGGTACATTCCCTTCCGCTTCTGTAGCTTGGCGTCTTTCCGAGGAAAAGTTCATTAAGGATTTAGAACTGTTCAGTAACTTGAAGTTGCGTGCCGGATGGGGACAGACCGGTAATGCGGGCAATGGTACCAACTTGTCCATAGCACAGTTGTCTTCGGCAAATGCAATGTACTGGTTCTTTAATGGTTCGAGTGTGATTAACGGTGCCGGTATTGCCCAGCAGAAAGAAATTGATACCAACCTGAAATGGGAAACCAATGAGCAGACAAATATCGGTATTGATTTTGCCTTTATGAACAATGAGCTTTCTTTCTCTGCCGATTACTTTATCCGTGACGCAAAGGATCTGCTTCTGTATCGCCAGATTCGTCCTTCCACCGGTTTCTCCAATGTCTATACTAATGCGGGACATATCCGTAACTCAGGTTTCGAGTTTACTGCTGCGTGGAACAAGAGCTTCAGCGATTGGAATATCGGCATAAGGCTGAATGGGTCTACCCTGAAGAACGAGGCTATTGAAGTCGGCGATCCGATATTCAGCAAGTCAGGTTCAGCACAAGATGGCGACAACTGGGACAACCACTCCATTACACAGAACGGCTATCCTGTAGGTTCCTACTATGGCTGGAAGGTAGAAGGCATTTTCAGAACCCAGGCCGAAATTGATGAAATGAATAGGCTGGCGGTTGAAAAGGGAGTTGAAAGTGGTGTATATCAGGACAAGACTACCCAGCCCGGCGACTATAAGTTTGTTGATTTGAATGGTGACGGGCAGATTACCGATGCCGACCGTACTGTTATAGGCAATGGATATCCCAAGTTCACTTACGGAATGAACCTTACCGCTTCCTGGAAAAACTTTGATTTCTCGATGAACTTGTACGGTGTAGCCGGTATGGATATCCTTTCTTATTCTTCGGCCCGCTTGACCTCAGTCTATGCACCCGACGGCGGTTATCAGAATGTACTGAAGGAATATATCAATAATGCATGGTCATCTTCGAATACCGGCGCCAAATATCCGCGTATCACCAAGACAGACTATAATAAGAACATGCGTGTGTCCGACGCCTACATCCAGAAGGGGGATTATCTGAAGATTTCAAATATTCAGATAGGATATACATTCCCGAAGAATGTGCTGAAACCGGTGAAAATGGAAAATGCACGCGTATTTGCCAGTGTCGACAATGTATGTACCATCTCTTCGTACAATAAGTTCGGCGATCCGGAAGTTGGTGACTCCAATGTATTGTATTCGGGATTTGACGGAGGACGTTATCCGTTCCCGATGTCGGTTACTTTCGGTCTGAGTGTACAGTTCTAATACTAACGGATAAAAAATATGATTATGAAAAACTTATATAAACTGTTGATCGGTGTGCTGGCCTTAAGCACCGTAACGTCTTGTGACGATTATTTGGAAGTGGATCATTACGATATTCTTCCGGCAGATTTCATGTTTAAAACGGAGGAGAATGTCCTTTCCGGATTGAACGGACTTTATGATACCTTTTATACGGACCAGCACGGTTCCGGTGATGACGAAACATGGGGATTCAAGCCTCAGGTATTTGCTGCCAACCATTCTACGATGGACTGTCAGGCTTCCGGTTGGGATGCGGAATGGCAGCGTCATGCCTGGAAACCCGATAAGGGTTCCCTGGAGACTGCATGGCGGATGAGTTATCGTGCAGTGGACCGTGCAAACCGTTTCCTGGCTGGCCTGGAGACGGCGGATGCCTCTATATTTGCGGACAGCAATTCCAAGACCGTTTATGAAGCGCAAGCACGTGCCATCCGCGGTTATAACTACCTTTACCTGACGAAACTTTTCGGAAGGGTACCGATGTTGCTTACCGGTGAAACCTATACTACTTCGGTAGGAAAGGCACGTCCGGAATCCGTGGATGAGACTTATGCGGCTATCGAGGAAGATTTGTCTTTTGGACGCGACCATCTGGACTGGTTACCCATGAATGGTGAATACGGACGTATAACCAAGGGGTTCTGCAAAGCTTATTTGGCCGAGCTGTATATGTTGAAGAAAGACTTTACGAAAGCCAAGACGGAACTAAAGGATATAGTGGACAGTGGAACCTATTCATTGGAGCCCTGCTTCGGTAACCTGCATGCCTGGGATACACATTGGACCAAAGAATCTGTATTTGAGGTGATGTATCATGAACAAGGATATATGGGCTGGGGAGCCGATTCGTCTTCAGATGCCATGATGTGGTACGGATATATGTGTGCGGCACCCGAATGGGGAGGCTGGGGGTCTCTCTGTCTTTCTTGGGAGTTTGTACGTTCCTTTGAACCGGGTGACAAACGCCGCCAATACTCTGCTGTTGCCAAAGGGGATACGCATCCCATTACCGGGCAGACTGTAGGGGTGACAAGTGGTTTTGACGGTCTTTTCCAAGGTTCCGAAAATATGCCTACTGTTTATTCCTTGAAATACTGGAGATGCAAGCCAGGTGAGAACAACAAAGTATTCAATCCTATTTCGTTGACTTTGAAGCGTTATGCAGGCATCATGCTCGACTATGCAGAATGTTGTTTCGAGACAGGTGACAACGCTACCGGATGGAACATGATACGTCAGATACGTAACCGTGCTTGGGGTAATTTGGAGATGGGAGCGACGATGATTGACCTACCCGCCGACATGTTGAATACCCAGACGGTGGAAGTGCCGGATGCAGAGACCTATTATACAAGCTATAAAGCAGCCAAAGGCTATACTTCTCCGGTATGGAAGGTGGCGCTGATTATAGAGCGTCGCCATGAATTCAATGCCGAGTTCTCGCTTTACCATGATTTGTGCCGTATGGGTATGTGCAAAGAATGGTTTGCCGCCGAATATCCGAAGACAGTAGCCAACTCTTCACAAGAGGCTTGTCTGCAG
>ERZ1504463.198-NODE-198-length-13778-cov-4.224659_pt1 | contig 13778 bp, 6 predicted proteins | sample MGYA00574786_ERZ1504463 | MGnify/ENA primary metagenome ERZ1504463 (study PRJEB39906, sample SAMEA3182092) | gut metagenome | biome: human; feature: gut; material: Stool; isolation source: human stools | place: Canada | collected 2013-11-25 ...
AAGCGTCCCTGCCAGTAACTTTGCGCGTCCGCAGACGCGCCCCCAAGCTGCTCTTGCCCCAAGATTCCGTGAAGAACCAAAAAATTTCGCCGCAGGGAAATTTCTTTCTCTGCGGCGAATATTGTATGCAATCAGGTTACATCGTACAAGTTACTTCGCGATGAAGTTCACCAGACGACCCGGCACGAAGATGACCTTCGTCACAGTCTTGCCCGCGAGGATCTTCTGGATTTCCGGCAGCTGCTGGAGTTCCGTCTCCGCGCGTTCCTTCGTCATGTCGGCGGGAATCATCACGCGGCCGCGAACCTTGCCACAGACCTGCACGGCGATTTCGATTTCCGACTTCACCAGCGCGTCTTCGTCCCACGTCGGCCACTTCTGATACGTCATCGTGCCGCCGAAGCCCTGATTCTCCCACATTTCTTCCGTGATGTGCGGCGCAACGGGGTTGAGCAGCAGGAGCAGGGTTTTGAGTTCCCCATGCGTCACGCTGCCGGCGGAAACCATCTCATTCACCAGCGTCATCATCTGCGCGATGGCGGTGTTGTACTTCATGGCTTCGTAATCCAGCGAAACCTTCTTAATCGTCTCATGCATGAGCGCGTTCAGCTTCTCGCTGTACCCTTCATCCGGCGTCACATTCTCCTGCAAGCGCCACACGCGGTCAAGGAAGCGGCGGCAGCCCTTCGCGCTCTGCGTGCTCCACGGAATCGCCTGATCGAACGCGCCCATGAACATCTCGTACACGCGGAAAGCGTCCGCGCCGATTTCGTCGATGATATCATCCGGGTTGACGACGTTGCCGCGCGACTTGGACATCTTCTCGCCGTTCTCGCCCAGAATCATGCCGTGGCTGGTGCGCTTCTGGTAGGGTTCAGGCGCGGGAATCACGCCAATGTCATGCAGGAACAGGTGCCAGAAGCGGCTGTACAGCAGATGCAGGGTCGTGTGCTCCATGCCGCCGTTGTACCAGTCCACGGGCAGCCAATAGCGAAGCGCTTCGGGCGAGGCAATGGCTGTTTCGCAGTGCGGGTCGCAGTAGCGCATAAAGTACCAGCTTGACCCTGCCCACTGGGGCATGGTGTCGGTTTCGCGCGTCGCCGGGCCGCCGCAGCACGGGCAGGTGGTGTTCACCCAGTCATGCATGACGGACAGGGGGGATTCGCCGGAATCGGTCGGCTCGTAGTTGTCCACCATCGGCAGCGTCACAGGGAGCTGATCTTCCGGCACAGCCACCATGCCGCACTTGTCGCAGTGGACAATCGGGATGGGTTCACCCCAGTAGCGCTGGCGGCTGAACACCCAGTCGCGGAGCTTGTAGTTGACCTTCTTCTCGCCCAGCCCGTTCTTCTCCAGATACTCAATGATCGCTTCCTTCGCCTGCGCGACCTTCATGCCATCAAGGAAGCCGGAATTGACCATCACGCCGTCCTGAATATCGGTATACGCTGCTTCCTCAATATTGCCGCCCGCGACGACCTCAATCATCGGGATGCCAAACTTGTGCGCGAACTCCCAGTCGCGGGTGTCGTGCGCCGGAACAGCCATGATTGCGCCCGTGCCGTAGGTCATCAGCACATAGTCGCTCAGCCAAATCGGGATTTCCTTGCCGTTGACGGGGTTGACCGCGCGGACGCCCTCAATCTGCACACCCGTCTTGTCCTTCGCCAGCTCGGCGCGCTCAAAATCGCTCTTCTTCGCGGCTTCCGCGCGGTACGCCATGCACGCATCGTAGTTGGTGATTTGGTCCTTCAGCTTGTCAATCAGCGGATGCTCAGGGGACAAGACCATGTACGTCGCGCCGAAGAGCGTATCCGGGCGCGTGGTGAAAACGCGCACCTTCTCGCCCGGCACGGTCAGGGAAAAATCCACTTCCGCGCCGACACTGCGGCCAATCCAGTTGCGCTGCTGCACCTTCACCTTGTCGATGAAGTCCACCGTGTCCAAGCCGTCGAGCAGCTTCTGGGCATAGGCGGTAATCTTCAGCATCCACTGCTTCTTGACCTTGCGGATGACCTGCGTGCCGCAGCGCTCGCACACGCCGCCGACAACTTCCTCATTCGCCAGACCGCACTTGCAGCTGGGGCACCAGTTAATCGGCATTTCGGACTTGTACGCCAGCCCGTGCTTGAACAGCTGAAGGAAAATCCACTGCGTCCAGCGGTAGTAGGACGGGTCGGTGGTGTTGACCTCGCGGGAATAGTCGAAGGAGAAGCCGATTTTCTGCAATTGCTCGCGGAAGTGGTCGATGTTCTTCTTCGTCACGATGGCGGGGTGAACCTTGTTCTTGATGGCGTAGTTCTCCGTCGGCAGACCGAAGGCGTCCCAGCCGATGGGGAAAAGGACATTGCAGCCCTCCATGCGGCGCTTGCGGGCGATGATATCCATCGCGGTATTGGAGCGCGGATGGCCGACGTGCAGCCCCTGTCCCGACGGATACGGGAACTCAATCAGGCCGTAGAATTTCGGCATGGTGTAGTCGTTCTTCGCCTCGAAAACGTGACTGTCCGCCCAGCGCTTCTGCCACTTCGGTTCGATGGCTTTGGGGTCATAGGGTTTGAATTCCATGATGCTTCCTCCCTGCTTTTCTCGGACGGAACAAAAAAACGTTCCGCCCCTGCAAATTCTGCAAAGACGAAACGGCTGTTTCGCGGTACCACTCTGCTTGTCCGGACGTGCCGAACCTCTCTTGCGCGTAACGTGCGCCATTCGCCGAACCCTTCGTCCGGTTTGCGCTCCGGGGCGAGCGGCTGACAGGCGTCTGACCGCGCTTCCACCAGCACGCGGCTCTCTGGAACAGACGGAACTTCCAGCGTTCCCCTTCATTGCGGGACAAGGTCAGTATAATGCTTTTTGCGGGCGTTGTCAAGGGTTTCGGTCTTTGCTTTTTCGGTGTTTTTACACGCAGAATGGTTCGCTTCAGCCGAATTTTGTGCTATACTGTTAGCAATTATGCTGCGGCAAGGAGGAAAGGCGTTATGCACCTGATTATCCCCAAGAATTACAATCCCGTGCTGAACCTGCGGGATACGGAAATCGCCATCAAACTGGTCAAGGATTTTTTCGAGACGGAGTTAGCCCGCGCGCTGAACCTGACCCGTGTGTCCGCGCCGATTATGGTCACGCCCGGCAGCGGTCTCAACGACAACCTGAACGGCGTCGAACGACCGGTATCCTTTGACGTTCTTGAAACCGGCGAAACGGCGGAAATCGTCCATTCGCTGGCGAAATGGAAGCGTCAGGCGCTCAAAACGTACGGCTTCCAGCCCGGTGAAGGACTGTACACGGACATGAACGCCATCCGCCGCGACGAAACGACCGACAACATCCACTCGATTTTCGTCGACCAGTGGGACTGGGAGAAAATCATCACCCCTAAGCAGCGCACGATGGAGACGCTGCAAGCGACCGTCCGCGCGATTTACCTCACCCTGCGCAAGACGGAGGGCTTCGTCTGCGCGCATTATCCGCACATCAAACCCGAACTGCCCGACGACATCACGTTCGTCTCGTCGCAGGAATTGGAGGATTTGTATCCCGACCTGCCGCCGAAGGAACGCGAATACCGGGCAGTACGCGAATACGGCGCGGTGTTCCTGACGGGTATCGGCGGCGCGCTGCGTTCCGGACAGATGCACGACGGCCGCGCCCCGGACTACGACGACTGGTCACTCAACGGTGACATTCTGCTCTACGACCCGCTGCTGGACATTGCGCTGGAAGTGTCGAGCATGGGCATCCGCGTTGACCCGGACGCGCTGCGCCGCCAGCTGGCGATTCGCGGCTGCGAGGAGCGCGCGGAGCTGCCATTCCAGAAGGCGCTGCTCAATGGCGAGCTGCCCCAGACGATGGGCGGCGGCATCGGGCAGAGCCGCATGTGCGTCTACCTGCTGCGCAAGGCGCATGTGGGCGAGGTGCAGGCGAGCCTGTGGCCGCTGGACGTGCAGGAGGCGTGCAGGAAGGCAAATATTCAGCTGCTGTAAGCAAAGCAATGAGGGCAAGCCTGAAATGCGGCTTGCCCCCTGTTTTATTATCCCGCATGAAATTGCCCCATCGTGCAGAGACTCTCGCCGCTGCCTCTCTGCTTCATACTGCATGATCCACCGCCGAAATATTTCCTGACTTACGCTTGCCTCTGCTGCTGCGTCACGCATGCTTTTCTTTCCGAATTTGCCTTTTGCTGATATTCCATAAAATGCTCCCTCCATGATTGACAGTTTGGTTTTTTACTGTCTCTCATAGAGGGAGCATATCACATTCCCCAGCAGTGTCTTCATGTCCGCGCAGGGAAGCGTTCACTCCCCTGCGCGGACGTTTTTGATTGGCTTATACTATTCCCAAATGAGAATTCGCGGCGCAAGCAGATGGCGCAGGTGAATTCAGAAATAGTATTACTTCTTTTCCGTACCCATCGCGCCCGTCATCAGGACAGCACCCGAAATCGCGGCGAGCAGCATCAGGATGAAGGAGAGGATGAACGGAACGCCCAGCGCACCGATGGTGGACGTGCCGCCGAAAATCAGCACGAGGTCATCCATGCGGAAGTTGATTTCCGTCACCAGATAACGGAACCACGCAACCAGTGTGCACGCCAGACCAGCCGCCGCCAGCAGACCAATCTTCTTCACGCCCGCGACGAGGTAGCACACTGCCGACACGAGGAGCAGCACCAGCACAACCGCGTCGAAGTTCATCTTCGTGGTCGCAGCCGTGTCAATGATGATGTAGAAGATAGCCGCCAGCACCGCAATCACCGCTGCGACAATCGAAACCGTCTTGCGGTCAGCGGGCGCCGCCTTCTTCTTGACGTCCATGAAGTAGGACACCAGCATCGCGAGACCGAAGAGCGCGGTCAGCACAATCAGCACGATGCGCGCAATCAGCATGTCCGTCTCGACCCAAGACGTCGTGTGGACAACGTGGCTGGTTTCGTTCATGCCGTTCATAGCGGCAGAGTTCGCGTAGGTATAGAGGAAGTTCTTCGCCGAAGTGCGGAGGTTGTTCAGCAGCTTGCCGTCTTCCGCCGCCCAGCCTTCAATCTTCGACACCAGCCAGTCGCCGGAGGACAGCCAAGTGTCATTGCCCGCTTCCAGACCGATGGAAACATCCATCCAGTTGCGGTTCGCCATAACAGCGTCCGTCAGCGTCACGCCGACGAAGCCCCATTCTTTGCGCAGAACTTCGTTGCAAAGTCCGCTGTGCGCGCCCGCCCAGCGCGTGCCGATACGGTTGAAGGAGGTCATGGCGGCGTTCGCACCGCCCTCTTCCACCGCGTACTGGAAACCCTTCAGGTAGATTTCACGAATCGCCTGTTCCGTCGCGAAGGTTGCAACCGACTGGCGGTACGTCTCAAAGTCATTGAGAGCGAAGTGCTTGATGTAGACGACCAGACCCTTCGAGCGAGCCGCTGCCACTTCCTGCGCCGCCATCTTGCCGGACAGGAAGCCGTCCTCAGAGTAATACTCGAAGTTACGGCCGGAGTAAGGCGTACGGTGGATGTTCATCGCCGGGCCGTACCAGCCAACCACGCGGTTGTCGGAGCGCAGCGCGTCTTCGCCCATCGACAGACCGACATTGTAGAGGATTTCCGTGTTGAACGTCGCCGCCATGACCGGTTCGGAGGTATACGCCACCGTGGAGTTGTTGCCGGCATACGTCGCCTTGATGCCCTGCGGGCCGTCCGCTGCCACCGTCGCGGGCAGACCGATGGAGTCGATTGCCCGCGTGCCGTAGCCGGAGTGGCCAACCAGTTCCGCCAAATCCGTCAGCGTCAGCTGATTGAGCAGATCCACCCACATCGGGTCGTCGTAGTCCTTGCCAATCAGGTTCGCCAAGGTGTAGTTCGTCGCGGTTGAACCCGTAATGACCGTCTCGTCGGGCGCTTCCGCCGTGTAGTTGAATTGCAGACCGTTGATGATGGCATCGTTCGCCGTCAGGCTGGCATAAGAAACCGGCCAAGTGCCCTGCCAGTCGCTGCGGGACAGGTACGTCACGAGTTTCTCGCCGTAGCTGTTCAGGTCCGCATCACCGAACTGGTTGGTAATCTTGTAGCCCGTGCCGGACACGCTGTACGTCGCATTGTCGTCGCTGTCGACCGTGAACTTATAGACCTTTGCCGCGTCGCCAGGGGCATCCATCGCCGCCGCGCCGTTCGCGGTCAGCGTTGCGGTTTCCGCCTCTTCTACGCCTTCCGCAGCCGGCGTTTCCTGTGCGATGGGGGCATAACCCTTCGCCGCGAGGATGTTGTTCACCGCGTCGTGTGCATCCAGACCAACGCTCAGGTAGTAGTCACCCGCTTCGAGAATGTAGGTTTTGTTGACATGTTCGTCGTAAACCGTCAATTCCTTGCGATCCACCGTCACGGAGACGGTCTCGGATTCACCGGGCTGGAGGACATTCGTCTTGCCGAAGCCGACGAGCTGCACAGACGCCTTCTCAATCGCGTTCGCGCGGTCGAATTCGGTGTACGGCTGCTGACCGTAGACCTGCACAACTTCCTTGCCTGCGACGTTGCCCGTGTTCGTCACCTTCACCAGCACGGTGAAGCTGTCGGTTGCCGCGTCGTAGGTCACGCTTTCCAGCGCCTGCTCAAACGTGGTGTAAGACATGCCATAGCCGAAGGGATACGCGACTTCCTCACCGTACACCCAGCTGTCGCCCTTGGACGCGAAGATGCCCGCATTGCCGGACGCGTTGCCCTGCTCCATGACCGCATCTTCATAGCGCGTTTCGTAGTACTTGTAGCCGACATAGATGCCTTCGGATTCCACCAGATAGTGAATCGCATAGCGCACCTTCGTCTTGTCGCCCGGCACGCCGTCAATCGTCACGCCGCCGACCGTGCCCGTCTCTTCATCCGCATTGGTGTAGACGTAGGAACCGAAGTTCTGAATCGCCGCGGAGGACAGGGAGGACACGGAGTAGGTGTCCACCAGTCGGCCAGAGGGGTTCACGTCGCCCACCAGAATCTGCGCCACCGCGTTCAGGCCGTACTGACCAGGGCCGCCGATCCACAGGCAAGCATCCACGCCGTATTCCGGATTGTTCACCCAGTCCATCGCCATGGCGTTGGAGGAGTTAATCAGCACAATCGTCTTGCTGAAGCCCTGCGAAGCCACATACTTGAGCAGCTCGCGCTCGGAATCCTGCAATTCAAAGTACGACGTACCGTCGGTGAATTCGCCGGTGTACAGGTCAGCGCCTTCGCCGCCGGAGCGCCCGATAACGACAATCGCCGCATCCTTGTAGCCGTCCAGATTCACGCCGGAAGATGCCACCGCGTCCGCCGAAACCTCGGCAATGCGGGTCGCCGCCGGGACGTCCGCATATTCGGTGAACATGCCGGGCGTGGAGCGGTTGGTCTTGTCTTCCTTCATCTGCGCAATCTGCGCGCTGTACCAGTCCATCATCGCGGTGTTGACGTTCAGACCCGCCGCCGTGAGCGCGCTGGTCATTGTCGCTGCCTTGCTGGTATCAACCTGACCAGAACCCGTGCCGCCATAGATGGTATCAACTGCGCCGCGGCCGAAAACGGTCACGCCCAGTCCTTTTTCCATCGGCAGCGCGCCGTTGTTCGTCAGCAGCACAGAGCCTTCGCCCTGAATCTGCTCACACAGCGCCTTCTGCCACGCGGTCAGCGCATCATCGTCACGCGTGCCGTCTTCCTTCAGGAAACTGGAGGCATAATAGGTAGCGTTCTTGCTGGGGTCATCCGTCACCACGCTCGTGGTCACGATGCCCAGTTCCTTGTTGATCATCATGGCGTAAGCAGCCGTGAAGTAACTGCCCACCAGAACAATCGTCAGGAGAATACAGGAGATGGATGTCAAGAGTGCCAAGAGTTTTGTGCGTTTCATGGACACCTTTCCCTTTCTATGAGGGCGCAGCGCCCCCTTTGATGTGCTGATTCTATCACAAAAAACGACACGAAGCGCATTCGTGTCGAAACTGGTTGTTTTTTGTGCGCAAATCGTCATGCGGACTGCTGCGGACGCGGCAGCAGAAGTGAGAGGATGAACATCTGGTCTTTCGTATCGATGCTCATATGCCCGTCGTACTTCTCGATGATATAGCGGATGGAGCGCAGTCCGAAGCCGTGGTACTGTGTGTCCTTCTCCGTCTTCGGCAGTCCCTCGTGCATTTCCGGCGGCTTGCTGCAAAAATTCTCGAAGACAATCTGCGTCATGCCCACCACGTCGCTGACGCGGATATTGACGCTGCGGTTTTCGGGCGCTTCCGCCATCACCGCCTGAATCGCGTTGTCCAGCGCATTGCCGAAGATGGAATAGATATCGGACTTTTCAATGGGCGCGAGCAGCGATACATCCAGCATCGTCGTCAGCAGAATGTGATTTGCGCTGCAATACAGGCTCTTTTCAGACAGCACCGAATCCAGCGCCGCATTGCCCGTGTGGAACGTGTACTCATAGCGCTGAATCTCCTGCTCCACCTCGTCAAAAAACGCCGCGTGTTCATCCAGCTGCTGTGCCCGGCGGTAGGTGTCGATGTGGTAGCGCAGGTCGTGGCACTTCATGTTGATGCTGTCTATCGTCTTGCCCAGCAGCTGATGCCTGGATTCCTCCCGCGCCAGCAGGCTCTCGATGATTTCCTTCTCACGGCGCATTTCATCGGCGTACATGCACTGATAAATCAGCACCATCACCATAATGACCGAGAGAATCGAGAACAGGCGGTCAATCAGCGAAATATCCGTCGGCAGCGACACAGAACGCACGAACACCGTCAGCAGCGTCACCAGCGTCAGGAACAGCACCTTCCAGTTGCCGAGCTTCAAATCGCCGTTCTCCGGAAAGCGCCGCACGAACATCAGGTAGCACACGGCGTACACCACCACAAACGATGCGCCGGAGAGCAGATAGAACAGCGGATCACGCGGCTTGGCCATCCAGCATGTTGCCAGTCCACCGACCTTGAACGCCAGATTCTGAATCGCATAGGAGGAAATGCCGATACAAAGTGCATTCGTCGTCGGAATGTCCATCGTCAGGCACAGCACCAGCAGCGATTCGGCAAAAATCGCTGCCACGCGTGCAAAACGATGCCCCAGCAGCGGATGAAACCATGCCAGCACCAAGTAGCACAGCACCACCGGCAGCACAATTTTCAGCGGGCGCAGCCGCGACTTCATCCGCACAACGAACAGCCCCTCCGCCAGCAGAATCTGCACCGCGAAGAACATATGGAATGGAAAATCATTGTTCAGATAATTCGCCAAGTTCGTCAGCATCTTCGTCACCTCACGCCGTAATAGCGGTTGACCGCATTCAGAAAGTCCCTGCGCAGCGCGCGCGACAGCGGAATCGCCTCGCCGTGAACCGTCACATCGTTCTTTCCGACCATCGTCACGAAGCCCAGATTGACGATATAGGAATGCGAGCTTCGGCTGAATTCCGCGCCCAACTGTTCCTCCGCCTCCTGCAGGGACGAGCGGACGGGGAATTCGCCCTGCGCCGTATGATAAATGACATGGTGATTGCTGCCCTCGGCATAGTAAATCTCGTTTTTCTCCAAGAACAGGATGTTGTCTTTCGTTTTCAGGCAGATTTTCGACTGCCGGTACTCCACCCGCTTGAACGCCTTGTTCAGCTTCACAGTCAGCCCCGGCAGCGTCACCGGCTTGACCAGAAAGCCGATGGCGTCCACCTCATAGCCGCGGATGGCGCACTGGCTGAGACGCGTGGTGAAAATCAGGATAGCGTCCGGGTGACTCCGCCGCAGCTGCTCCGCCGTCGAAAGGCCGTCCATGCCCGGCATGTCAATGTCCATCAGCACAATGTCCGGATGCTCGCACCCGACGAGAAACGACGCCCCGTCCGGGTAGAACACCAGCTGCGCCATGCGTCCCGTTTCCGCCAGATACTGCGCCACCAAGCCCTGCATATACTGGCGCGTCTCCAATTCATCATCCACAATGGCGATGGTCATAGGCTGCCCTCCGATTGTTTGGTTATTCTATTATAACAAACTGCGCGGCGGATGTAAAGCCGCCTAAAGCCGCCCTGCTGAATAAAAAACTGCCGCTGACGTGAAGTTCGTCAGCGGCAAAAGTGCTGCGCCAAGCGGAACGACCAGACGCCTGTGCGGAAGCGGTGCAGGCAGATGGCGCAGAAGAATCCAAAACAGCTTTATTTTTCCTGCTGCAGCCCATACTTCTTCATCCGCCGATACAGCGTCGCACGGCTGATGCCCAGCTGCTTCAGCACCGCGTCCCGGTCGCTCGGATGCTCACTGAGGGCACAGCGCAGTTCCCGCTCCTCGTCGCTGCTGATGACCAATACTTGCTGCTGCGGTGCGCTGCCCGTGCGTTCCGGGTACAGCAGCTGCTGCACAAAATCCGCGTCCATGCGGTTGGTGCGCGTCAGTAGAAACGCCTTCTCGAAGAAAATTGACATTTCCCGCTGATTGCTCGGCCACGAGTAGCTCATCAGCAGCTTCAGCGCATCGGGCGTGAAGGTCGCCTGTTTCCGCGTGTGCACACGCGCAAAGACAATGTTTTCCTCCACCAGCTGGGCAAAATCCTGCTGACATTCGCGCAGGGGCGGCAAATCAATGCGGTAGTCGTTCAGTTTGTCCGCCAGCGGCAGCAGAAATTCGCCTGCCTTCGCCATGGCCAGCAAATCCCGGTTCGTTGAGCAAATCACACGGATAGACGCCCAAATCGGCTTGGACTGCCCCGGCGCGTAGTACTGCTCATAGCGAATAACGTTCAGCAGCTGATGCTGGCTTTCGGGCGTAAGCAAATCCACATGCCGCAGGTACAGCGTTCCTTTATGCGCATTGTATACAAGCCCGTTGCTCGTCGCGCGCCCAAAAAGCAGCTCGGTTTGATTCGCAATTGGCAGGGTGCTCACATCCGCCTGAATGAACTGCTTGTCGCGCCGCAGACTCTCGTTGTGGATGCACTCTGCCAGACGCGTTTTCTCCGTGCCGGGCTCACCGCAAATCAGCAGCGGCAGCTCGTACTGCGCGTACATTGCCGCATTCTCCAGCGCAAGGCGCATTTTCGGCGCGTGGGAGATGAACTTGCCGAATTTTCGCGTTGCGGCATCGCCCTGCTGCACATGGTCTTTGCGGATGCTTTCCTGCATGTCATCCACCGAGCCGAACGCATACAGTGACAGAATTGTGCCGAAGTTCTGCCCGCTGACATCAATGCAGGCGATATTGAGCAGATACCGCTCCTTCTGTATCATCACGACGTGCGAATACAGGTTTTTCCGCTCCTTGAGCGACTCGAACACAGCACTGCTCAGCGTCAGGCCCGGCAGTTCCGTGAAGCGCTTGCCGACCAGCTGTGCCTGTGTGCAGTGGAACGCGTTTTCCGCCACCGTGTTTGCAATTTCAATCACGCCGTCGGGATTCAGCTTCAAAATGGCATCAAAGGAGTAGTTCAGCAGGGAGGAGAACTCCGCCGTCCTGCGCTGCTCCACTTTGATGGCATCCATTGCCAGCCGTGCCCGGCGGAGCGCATCGCGGATGCACTCGTCCGAGCTGTCGACGAACACCGTCGTAATCCCCTGCGCCGCGGCATAGTTGCAGGCGTTTTCGCTGCCGATGATGGCTTCCGCGCCGTCCTGGATGGCATTCCGCGTCACCTGCGCGACCATGTCCGAGCTGCCCGCATAATACACCCTCACATCCGCGTTCGCCAGCGCACCGATGTTCTCCACGTCGGAATACATATGCCGGAAGCCGACGAAGGCGATTTTCGGATGCTTATGCGGTATCAAATCGCACGCCTGTTTGACGAAGCCCGCCATTTCCTGCCCGGAAAAGGTGATCTCCGACACGGGGTACTCCACATGCTTTTTGAGCAGCTGCGCCTGATTGCCGCGCGCAACGACAATGCCTGTGCAGCCCTCCATGGCTTTGGATACGTCCTCCACCACCTGCCGCGACGTGGTCTGGATGACCTCGGCATCGAACTTCGTCGTCTGCACAATGCGGACGGTTGCGTCATACACCGTAGGGTTCGGCGTGACAACCAGCAGCTTCAACATGGCGTTTTCTCCCCTTGATCGAGCTTGATGCTGCTATTGTATCACGCGCGTCGATACCTGTCAAACGTGCAGCTTCTGCCCAATGCGCACAGCGCGGAAAAGGCGCTTGGCGGCATCCAGATACAGCGTCCGCGCGTTTTCAATCGCTTCTGACAGCGCCATGGGTTTTGATACCGTCGTCTGAATCGTGCTTTCGCAAACGGCGAACAGCCCTTCCGCGCCCGCGCCGATACCGCCGCAAATGCACAGCACCGGCACATTCGCCTTCGCGCACCGCCGTGCCACGCCAATCGGCACTTTGCCAAACTGCACGCTCTGTCCGTCTATTCTGCCCTCGCCCGTCACAACCAAATCCGCCTGTTTGAGCTGCTCGTCAAAGCGAACCGTCTCCAGCACCGCGTCAATGCCGCTTTTCAGCGTCGCCTTCAGCACGCCGCCCAGCACCGCGCCCAATCCACCCGCCGCACCCGCGCCGGGGAAATCCGCAATACCGCGTCCAATGGTGTTTTCGACGACCTGCGCATAGTGTTTCATGCCCGCTTCCAGTTCCGCGCAGATTTCCGGCGTTGCGCCCTTCTGCGGGCCGTAGGTGTATGTCGCGCCCGTCGCGCCCAGCAGCGGGTTCGTCACGTCGCACAGCACGGTGATGCGGCAAGCCGCAAGTTCCGGCATCAGCCCGGAAAAATCCGCATGGCAGACATCCGCCAGCGCCCCGCCTGTTGGGGGAACCGGCTTTCCCTGCCAATCTGTGAACACCGCGCCCAAGGCGCTGAGCATCCCCAGCCCGCCGTCATTCGTTGCGCTTCCGCCAATGCCAATCAGCAGCGACTTTGCGCCGCACCGGACGGCTTCCGCTATCAGCTCGCCCGTGCCGTAACTGGTTGTTTTTCGCGGGTCGCGCTGCGCCGCCGGCACATACGGCAAGCCGCTCGCCTGCGCCATTTCCAGCACCGCCGTCTGTCCGTCGCCCAGCAAGCCCCACTGCGCATCCACGGGCATGAGCAGCGGGCCAGTCACACGCGTCGTCATCCGTTTTCCGCCCATTGCGCAAAGCAGCGCATCCACCGTGCCTTCGCCGCCGTCGGCAATGGGCAGCGACACCGTTTCCGCATCCGGGAAAATGTCAGCCGCGGCTTCCTGAAGCAAATCGCAGATTTCCACCGCCGTCAGCGACCCCTTGAATGAATCGGACGCAAAGAGCATTTTCATCAGCGGATTCTCCTTTCTTTCATCGGGTTCATCATACCACAAACGGCAGGCAGGAGCAATCTTTCCTGCCTGCCGAAAATGAATCTATCAGCGAATTAGTGATGCAGCACTTCGCCGGTCAGCTTCTGGTAATACTTCAGCAGCGCGCTATGGTCGCAGGCGCCGCAGCCGTCCTTGTGCAGCACCTTCATCATCTCCAGCACCGCCTGCGTCAGCGGAATCGGGGCATCCACCGCGCTCGCCGCATCAACGACGTTCTTCAAGTCCTTGATGTGCAGGTCAATGCGGAAGCCGGGCTCGAAGTTCTGATCCATCATCATCGGCGCTTTCGCGTTCATGACGGTAGAACCAGCCAGACCGCCGCGAATCGCCTCGAAAATCTTCTGGGGCTCAACGCCGCACATCTGACCCATCTGCATCGCTTCCGCCAGCACTGCGATGTTGACCGCCACGATGGTCTGGTTGCACAGCTTGGTCACGTTGCCTGCGCCGATGCCGCCGCACAGCACCACGGACGAACCCATGCTCGCCAGAACGGGCTTGAAACGG
>ERZ1504463.221-NODE-221-length-13249-cov-9.074731_pt1 | contig 13249 bp, 9 predicted proteins | sample MGYA00574786_ERZ1504463 | MGnify/ENA primary metagenome ERZ1504463 (study PRJEB39906, sample SAMEA3182092) | gut metagenome | biome: human; feature: gut; material: Stool; isolation source: human stools | place: Canada | collected 2013-11-25 ...
CCGCTGGGAGCCATCGTCGCCCGACGGACACTGCCGGAAGAGCTTCGCTGCGAAATAGAACGGTTGCTCCGCACGAGCATCGAATATGCTTTCGCACACCGGGAGGAATCCCGCACCTATATTAAGGAGCACGCCCGGGAGCTCGACGACCGGGTGATCGACCACCACATCGACTTCTTCGTCAATTCGTATTCGCTCTCCCTGGGCGACGAGGGGCGCCGGGCCGTCCGCGAACTGACCGGCGTCGAAGTATGATCCGCCGCCGACCGGAACACCCGGACAAACGCCCGCCGGGGGATTCAGGTTCGACATTTTTGAAAAATTAAAAAAATCGCCCCTCTTCGGGCGATTTTTTATGCCCGGAAATTTGGCCGATCGATTTTTTTCGTATATTTATAAGGCGAAGTTTGAAAATCACCGGCGGATTTTCCGCCAGGACGAATCGGTATCGCAAAAACCTTATAAAAAGATAACGAATATGAAAAACTATTCAGCGAAAGAAATCAAGAACATCGTTCTTATCGGCGCTCCCGGCACGGGAAAAACTACCCTTGCCGAAGCGATGGCTTTTGAGGGTAAGGTCATCGACCGCAGGGGTAGCATAGAGGCGAACAACACGCTCTCGGACAACACGGATATCGAGCACGAGTACAAGCGCTCGATCTATTCGACCATCCTCTTCACCGAATTCATGGAGCGCAAGCTCAACATCATAGACTGTCCGGGATCGGACGATTTCTGCGGAAGCCTCTTCTCGGCCTTCAAGGTGGCGGACGTGGGCGTCATGGTCTTCAACGCCCAGAACGGCTGGGAGGTAGGCAGCGAGATCCAGGCCCGTTACGCCCGTGTGCTGAACAAGCCGCTCATCGCTTTCGTCAATCAGCTCGATTCGGACAAGGCGTCGTTCGACGCTACGCTCGAATCCATCCGTGCGGCCTCGCGCGTGAAGCCCGTCGTAGTCCAGTATCCGGTCAATCCGGGCCCGGGATTCGATGCTTTCATCGACGTGCTGCTGATGAAAATGTACCGCTTCAAGGATGAGAACGGCACCCGCGAAGAGCTCGACATCCCGGCCGAAGAAGCGGAGAAGGCCCAGGCTCTGAACAAGGAGCTGGTCGAGGCAGCCGCCGAATACGACGACGCCCTGATGGAACTCTATTTCGAGAAGGGCACACTGACGCAGGACGACATCCGTTCGGGCCTGAAAATCGGCGTATCCCGTCGGGCGGTCATGCCCGTATTCTGCGGCAGTGCCAAGCGCGACATCGGCACCAAGCGCCTGATGGAGTTCATCATCAACGTAGCGCCCGGCCCGCTGAAGGCCCCCGCCTTCCTCTCGACCGAAGGAGAGGAGATCCGGGCCGACGAAGCGGCTCCGGCCGTAGCGTTCATCTTCAAAAGCCAGATCGAACAGCACATCGGCGAAATATCCTACCTGCGCGTCATCCGGGGCAAAATCACCGAAGGCATGGAACTCCTGAATACCCGCACGGGCAACAAGGAGAAGCTCTCGCAGCTCTTCGCCGTCGCGGGCAAGAATCGCATCAAGGTCACCGAACTGGCCGCCGGCGACATCGGCTGCACGGTGAAGCTCAAGGGCACGCGCACCAACGACACGCTCTCGGCGCCCGGAACGCCCGTCACGATCGACCCGATCGTCTTCCCCGAACCCCGCTACCGTGCGGCGATTAAGACCAAGGACCAGGCCGACGACGAAAAACTGGGCAAGCTCCTGAACGACGCCAAATACGAAGATCCGACTATCCTGGTGGACTACTCCAAGGAGCTCAAACAGACCATCATCCAGGGCCAGGGCGAACACCACCTGAACATCCTGCGCTCGCGCATCGCCTCGGAGAACAAGCTCCAGTACGATTACATCGCCCCGAAGATCCCCTACCGCGAAACCATCACCAAGGTAGCCCAGGCGGACTACCGCCACAAGAAACAGTCGGGAGGCGCGGGTCAGTTCGGCGAGGTGCACCTGTTGATCGAGCCTTACACCGAAGGCATGCCCGAACCCAAGAGCTACAAGATCCCCGGCAAGGGAGAACTGGCGGTAAACATCAAGGGCAAGGAAGAGTACGACCTGCCCTGGGGCGGCAAACTGCAGTTCTATACGGCGATCGTCGGAGGCGCGATCGACGCCCGCTTCATGCCGGCCATCCTGAAAGGCATCATGGAGAAGATGGACGAAGGTCCGCTGACGGGTTCCTACGCCCGCGACATCCGCGTCATCGTCTATGACGGCAAGATGCACCCGGTCGATTCGAACGAGATCTCGTTCAAGCTGGCGGCCCGCAACGCTTTCAAAGAGGCGTTCCGCAACGCGGGACCGAAGATCATGGAGCCGATCTACGACGTCGAAGTCCTCACGCCGAGCGACTACATGGGCGCCGTCATGAGCGACCTGCAAAACCGCCGGGCAATGATTATGGGCATGGAGTCCGACAAGGGCTTCGACCGCCTGAACGCCCGCGTACCGCTGGCCGAACTGTACCGTTACTCGACGACGCTCTCTTCGCTCAGTTCGGGAGCCGCGACCTACACGATGAAATTCGCCTCCTACGAACAGGTTCCGGCGGACGTGCAGGACAAGCTGCTGAAAGCCTATACCGACACCGACGAGGAGTAAATCGGCGGAATTTTACAAAAGAGGGTTGTCTATATGTTAGACAACCCTTTTTCATGTCGCTGTGTACGCCGAAATTGCCAAGAATCGTATTTTCGAAAGGCAATCATATGTCCCAAGATGTCATTATCCGACGGTCGCCTATTCGCGGCTCATGGCCGCATTTGTAAATTCTACCCTTTCCCTGGCTCCCCTCCACGAAGGGAGCTTCGGGCCGCTACACACCCAAAGAGGGCTACTAAAACCGCATTTCGGAAATGCAAAAGACGGATCGAACGGCACTTTTGGGGTACCTTACCGCTCCGATTTCCGGTTCGGCCGCCGACGGCCCCTCTTTTTCATCTTCATCGCATGCGAATCACTTTTCGGCTGCCGAGTCGTATTCGCCCGTACGGACCATCTCCAGGGCTTTTTCCAGAATTTCATCGCATCCGGTATGCAGACCTTCGACCGTGGCATGTACCGGTATATCGATCCACACACCCGGCGTGCGGGTGTGCGGATCGTCCGGATAATAAACTCCGAAACCGAAAGCACGTAAAAAAGACTCCATGTTAATTTAATGTTAACAATGACCGCCACAACCGGTCCATCCGGATTTTTAATGTAAATTTGTCTGAAATTTTGTGTAAAAAATCCCGAACATGAGCGAAATCTACACCGTTATCGTCGTTATTCTGGGAATCCTGGCCGTTTCGGGCCTTTTCGTGGGCGTTTCCAACGACGCCGTCAATTTCCTCAACTCGGCCATCGGTTCGAAAGCCGCCCCCATGAAGACCATTCTGCTGGTCGCCTCGATCGGCATCCTGTTGGGTACGGTCACCTCGAGCGGCATGATGGAAGTGGCCCGCAACGGTATGTTCAACCCGGGGCTTTTCTCCTTCCACGAAGTGATGATGCTCTATATGGGCGTGATGTTCGCCAACGTCATCCTGCTGGACCTCTACAACTCGATGGGACTCCCGACTTCGACGACCGTATCGCTGATCTTCTGCCTGTTGGGTGCCGCCGTCGCCGTTTCGATCTACAAGATCTCCAACGACGGGGCCCTCGGCATGGGCGACCTGAACCATTTCATCAACACGGGCCGCGCGATGGGTATCGTTTCGGCGATTCTGCTCTCCGTAGTGATCGCTTTCACGTTCGGCACCCTAATCATGTATATCTCCCGTCTGATCTTCTCGTTCCGCTATACGGCGATGTTCCGCCGCTTCGGTGCCTTCTGGTGCGGAGCCTCCTTCACGGCGATCCTCTACTTCGCCGTCTTCAAAGGACTCAAAACCCCGCTCGCCGGAAGCGCCGCGATCGAATGGATCGACCAGCATATCCTGCTCTCCCTCTTTTTGTGCTGGGCCGTCGGCAGCCTGCTGCTCTTCTTCCTGCAACGGCTGAAAATCAACATTCTGCGACTTACGATCCTCTCGGGCACCTTCGCTCTGGCTCTGGCATTCGCAGGCAACGACCTGGTGAACTTCATCGGCGTCCCGGTAGCCGGATTCGACGCATACAGCATCGCCCGTCATGCCGGCGACAGCACGATTCTGATGGAAGGGCTGAACGCCAGCGTTCCGGCCAATTTCCTGGTGCTGATGACGGCAGGCGTCATCATGATCGTCACGCTCTGGACCTCGAAAAAGGCGATGCACGTCACCGAAACCGAAATTTCGCTTTCGACGCAGGGCGAGAGCGAGACGCAGTACGGCTCGTCGCTCTTCTCGCGCACCATCGTACGGGCCGCCCTGAATGCAAGCAACGCGATCGACCGCACGATCCCCAAAAGAATCCGGGACAAGATCAGCAGCCGCTTCCAGTACGAAGACATCGAGCACAGCGGCGCCCCCTACGACATGATCCGCGCTACGGTGAACCTCACGACCTCCGCCATGCTTATTTCGGTGGCCACGTCGCTCAAACTGCCGCTTTCGACCACCTACGTCTGCTTCATGGTAGCGATGGGATCGTCGCTCGCAGACAAGGCCTGGGGACGCGAAAGCGCCGTGTATCGCATCTCGGGCGTCATGACCGTCGTGGCCGGGTGGTTCATCACGGCCGTCGGCGGCTTCCTGATCGCCCTGGCGATGGGGCTCATACTGATCTACGGCGGCATCGCCGCTTTCGTCGTCACCACGCTGCTGTGCGGCTACATGCTCGTCAAGAGCAACTTCTTCAAGAAGAACAAAGCTGCCGAAACCGCCGCCGTGAAAGCTGCCGAAACCGGTTCCGACATCATCTATAACATCACGCAGGAAGTGTGCGCCACGATGGAGCGCACGACCCGCATCTACGACCGCACGCTGATCGCCGTTTTCAAAGAGAACCGCAAGGTACTGCGCGAAATGGTGCGCGAATCCAACGAACTCTTCTACCAGTCGCGCGAACGCAAGTACTCCCTGCTGCCCACCCTGCGCAAACTGCAGAAAGGCGACATCGATACGGCTCACTACTACGTGCAGGTGGTGGACTATCTGAACGAAATGACCAAGGCGCTGGCGCACATCACCCGTCCGGCGTTCGAACACATCGACAACAACCACGAGGGACTCTCGAAAGAGCAGACCGAGGACCTGATGCACATCAACGACGAAGTGGAGTCGATCTACCGCCACATCAACAACATGCTGCGCACGGGCGACTTCTCCGACCTGGACATGGTGCTCGAAATGCGCGACCGGCTTTTCGAGGCGATCGCCGACGCCATCAAGTCGGAGGTGACGCGTATCAACGAGAACCGCTCCAACACCAAGGCCAGCATCCTCTACCTGACGATCCTGAACGAAACCAAGAGCATGGTGCTTCAGTCGCGCAACCTGCTCAAATCGCAGCGCTACTTCCTCGAACACAAGGACGGGCCGCTGCAGTGGCTCAACAAAATCAAGTAACTCCGCCTCCCGCCGGGAAGCAAAACGAAATTCACCATGGACATCGCACTGGCCAAACGGCGGGAAAACATCGCCGAATACATTCTCTACCTCTGGCAGATCGAGGACCTGCTCCGGGCGCTCCAGTTCAGCCCCGAGGCCATCTACTCGCAGCTCATCGCTCCGCGCGGAATCGAAGAGGGACAACGCCACAACTACCTGCTCTGGTACATGGACATCGCCAACCTGCTGCGCGAAGAGGGCAAAGAGGAAAAGGGACACCTGGAGCATACGCTGCATCTGATAGGGGACCTGAACGACCTGCACCTGCAACTGATGAAGCTGCCGATCGGGGAGCACTACCGTCAGACTTTCGCCAAGCTCGAACCCGAACTGCCGCGTCTGCGGGCCGTGCTGGGGCGCGAAATGAGCGACATCGAACTCTGCTTCCGGGCGCTTTACGCCGCGATGCTCTACCGCATCAAGGGCGAAGGAGGCAAGAGCGCCGTGAGCGACACCATCGAATACGTTTCTCCCGTCATCGCCGAACTGGCCGACATGTACGGCAAGGTCGAACGGGGCGAGGCGGACCTCTTCAAAGACACGGCACCGGAACGGTAACCGATCGTAAGACACGGGACGAAAGCGGATTGTGCGGAGTCGCACCCGAAACGAAGAAGAAGAAAAATTTACGATATTTTTGGCAGATCAAGAAAAAGATTATACATTTGCACTCCGCATTGTACGCTAAAACAATAAAAACACGATAGATCTATGGCAATGAAAAGAACATTCCAGCCTTCGCGCCGGAAGAGAATCAACAAGCACGGATTCCGTCAGAGAATGGCTACGGCCAACGGACGCAAGGTTTTGGCTGCGCGCCGTGCGAAGGGTCGCAAGAAGCTGACCGTATCGGACGAATCGACGTTCAAGTACGCTTAATTCCTTCGGGATTCAAGCCATAGCAAGGGCGGTGCATTGATGCACCGCCCTTGCTGTTCAGTCGGTAGAAACGCTTCTTTCCGACCCAATCTTTTAAGCGGTGCGTCCCTCTTTTTTCCGGCGACAAAGTGAAAGTGCCCACAGCCTTTTTTTCAAGAAGGCCGTAAAAGCTGCAAGGCAAAAATTACCGGTTCCCAGCATAGTTCACACGCCTTTTCTTTCGCAGAAAAGGGCAAAAGAGTCACATCCGATCCTGGTTTACCGCCTCGCCGGGCGAACGCAACGCACTCGAAGACTTTGCGTCCTTCCGCTCCGAGTACCCCGGAGGTAAGTACGCCACCGATTTTCCGCAAACACACAATCCGCACTGCCTGTGACGACAAATCACCCGCCTCGAATCCCGTTTTACGGGACACATCTCCCGTACCTGTGGCAGCGGTTAATCCGGCAACGAAAGAGGGCATATGACAGACTAAAAGCACGGGCAATGAATCCGGCCGATGATATTTATCAATCCGATTCTAATTTTCAGTTTTCCCCTTTTCGATTTCCGACCTATTCCGTATATTTGTAGGAGAAGACAGAATGCGATTCGGGCAAGTTCGCATAAATGCGACTGCCGCTTCCTTTTACACCCCTCGTTATGGAATAGAAAATACACCCCGACGGCCCGGACAAATTTGGCCCGCCGCACGGTTTTCACTATATTTGTAAAATAATGGGAGATATTCCGGGAAATCCGGAGCGGCGTTTGCCGTAAGGTTCGCCTCCCCCATTCGCTCAAAACAGATCGAACATGGCAATATTCAAAGTCGAAGGCGGCCGCCGGCTGCGCGGTGAAATCACGCCCCAGGGCGCCAAAAACGAGGCGCTTCAGATCCTCTGCGCCACGCTGCTCACGCAGGAAAAGGTAATCGTACACAACGTCCCGCAGATCCTGGATGTGATACAACTCATCGAGTTGCTGCAGGCGATGGGCGTCGAAGTGGAGCGCCTGTCCGAAGAGAGCTATTCGTTCCGAGCTGCCGACATCGACCCGGACTACCTGCGCTCGGACGACTACTGCCGCCGGGCCAGCCGCCTCAGGGGGTCGGTGATGCTGCTGGGTCCGATGCTGGCGCGTTTCGGCGTGGGCTACATGCCCAAGCCGGGCGGCGACAAGATCGGCCGCCGCAGGCTCGACACCCACTTCATCGGCTTTCAGAAGCTGGGCGCCACGCTCGATTTCGACACTGCGGCCGCCTGCTCCGAAGTCCGCTGCAAGGAACTCAAGGGATGCTACATGCTACTCGACGAGGCTTCGGTGACCGGCACGGCCAATATCATCATGGCGGCTGTGATGGCCAAGGGTTTCACGACCATCTACAACGCCGCATGCGAACCTTACATCCAGCAACTGTGCCTGATGCTCAACCGCATGGGCGCACGCATCTCGGGCATCGCCTCGAACCTGCTCACCATCGAGGGTGTCCGGGAGCTGCACGGCACCGAACACACGCTGCTGCCCGACATGATCGAGGTCGGCAGCTTCATCGGTCTGGCAGCCATGACCCGTTCGGAGCTGACGATCCGCAACGTTTCGTTCGAGAACCTGGGCATCATCCCCGCCCAGTTCGCCCGTCTGGGCATCCGCTTCGAACAGCACGGCGACGACATCTACATTCCCCAACAGGAGCACTACCGCATCGAGAACTTCATGGACGGCTCGATCATGACCATCGCCGACGCACCCTGGCCGGGGCTCACGCCCGACCTGCTGTCGGTATTCCTCGTGGTGGCCACCCAAGCCAAAGGCTCGGTGCTGATTCACCAGAAGATGTTCGAAAGCCGCCTGTTTTTCGTCGATAAGCTGATCGACATGGGGGCCCAAATCATCCTCTGCGACCCCCATCGCGCGACGGTGATCGGACATGACCACCAGATGCGGCTGCGGGCTACGCGCATGACTTCGCCCGACATCCGTGCGGGTGTGGCGCTGCTGATCGCGGCGATGAGCGCCGAAGGTACGAGCACGATCCAGAACATCGAACAGATCGACCGCGGTTACAAGGACATCGACGGACGCCTCAACGCCCTCGGAGCCCGGATCACCCGGGTCGAAGAGTAACGACCGGCCGATGCCCGGAATAAGGAAACAAAGCAAAGCAGTAATAATATGTTTTTGGAAAATGCCAGCCAGAAAGGTTGGATCGAAGTGATATGCGGCTCGATGTTCTCGGGTAAAACCGAGGAGCTGATCCGCCGCCTGAAGCGGGCCGAATTCGCCCGCCTGCGGGTCGAAATCTTCAAACCCCGCATCGACGTGCGATACTCCGAAGAGGAGGTCGTTTCGCACGATGCCAGCGCGATCCGCTCCACGCCGGTAGATTCGGCGCAGAATATCCTGCTGATGACCTCGGACGTCGATGTCGTGGGCATCGACGAGGCGCAGTTCTTCGACCAGGGACTAGTGGAGGTCTGCCGGCAACTGGCCGACAGCGGGGTGCGGGTAATCGTGGCGGGCCTCGACATGGACTTCACGGGCAAGCCCTTCGGACCGATGCCGGCGCTGATGGCTACGGCGGAGTACGTAACCAAAGTACACGCCATCTGCGTACGGTGCGGCAACCTGGCGCACCATTCGCACCGCCTGACCAGCGACGAGAAACAGGTGATGCTCGGTGCGCAGGACTCCTACGAACCGATCTGTCGCCACTGTTTCGCCGAACTGCGGAAAAAAGAGCGGGAATAAAAGGCATCTGCCCGTTAAAAATCCGGACCTTTTCCGGACCGTACGCTTCCGAAGCATACAACTCGATACGTCAATCCCCTCTTGCGGAGGGGATTGTTCTTCGGATAAACGCAACCGAAAAATCAGTATCCGGAATTTCCAAGCGGCAGAAAAAACAGAGAATACTTCGCACGAGGCGCAGAATATACTCAACATCAGCCGACAGTGCATAACCCGATCGGCAGGTTATACGCCCGAATATACCGGAAAATTCACGATTTTCGCATCCGACCGCCGCATACCCCACAGTCTTCGCCGCAGTGTCGCCTACACTCGTATTGCCGTCATATCCTCCGTAAAAACATATCAAAAAGGGACCGGCTCTGAATAGAGCCGGTCCCGCCATTCAATAAAGATTCGGAGCCTTTTCACCCGGCGATTTTCCGGTTATCTTCTTCCGCTCCTTCCCCCGCAGGAAGAAAACCTGAAACAATCGCCGTCCACTATGCGGTTATTTCGTCACATTCACAACGATCTGCGCCGTACGTTCGCCGAACGTATAGACATATTTCACCGGAATCGTTACGGTAATCTCCTTCATCAGTTCCAGATCACCGCCTTCGACTACCGTAAGAACATGACTCTCCGCATCGAACTTCACACGGCCGTCGGGGATGGAAACCACCGCCTCGCCATATTCGATGGTTGCGGCTACCGCCGTATTGGTATTCTGCGCATTTGTCGAACCATCAAATACATTCACATCATTGACCGCCTTCAATGTAAGCAACGTAGCGACATCCAGCGTTACATCTTCATCGACTTTGGCGACGAGTTTTCCGGTTTCGACCGCAATCGTCGCGTCAGCGATCGGATCAGCGATCGATACGGTAAAGGTCTTCGGCTCGCCCAACGCCTTGCCACCATACATCACCTGGGCGGTAACCACGATCGACAATTCGTCGCAGGTACCCCAATCGAGCGTCGCATCCGTGATAACGGCCCCTTCTGCCTGGGTCGCATAAACGACCTTTGCTTCTGCCGGAGCATCTTTTGCGATGTACCAGGTTTTCGACAGGTCGAATGCATCGATTTGCAGCGTGCTGCCTTCGATCTTCATTACGGCCTGGGCACGATCGTCGTCCGAAAGCGACGATCCGCGCAGCAACTCGATTTCGGGAGCCGTAACAGTCACGTGCAGGACAGCTTCGAACGTAAGTACGGGATCGGCAGTCGTAAAGAGATTCTTCACGGTGTAGGAAACATTCAGAGCCGCAGCTTTACCGAAGACAAAGTTGATGTTCTTACCGCTCGCTCCGACCGTCGCATAGTTGCCGGCTTCATCCTTCGCCATGTCGCTCGTCCAGGAGAGCTGCATGAACGTTTCCTCTCCGAATTGCGCACGGGCCGTCTGATCCAGACTCTCCCAAAGGAGCGCACGGAATTCTTCGACAGCGACGTGATGGCCCGTCGAGGAGGCTGCATTATACGGCAATTCGAGCGTTTGCTCCAGCATCGGAATTTCAGGAATACCCGTTACGGATACGGGGATCGTAATCGTTACGACGGTCTTGTCGTCGTTGGTATAAACGGCTTTTACGACATATTCAGCACTCTGTGCCAGATCGCCGACCAATTTCAAATCGACCGTTTGCACATCCGTATCATAGGTCGGAGTAGCCGGCAATTCGATCGACGGGACGATCTCCGATACAAGCTCCGTACCCCGGTAAAGTTCGACAACCAGATTCTCATTATTCTTGAGCGCATTATACTGAACGGCAGAAAGCATACCCTTATCCGGAGTCAGCACAAGTCCCTTCGCCTCATACGTATCGTCGGAGGTAGCGGCAGCATACGTCCACATCACTTCGGATTTCGGCGTGGAAAGTTCGACACCGTCGGGTGCGATGGAGAATTTATTCACGGCACCGGCTTTCACTTCGAGCGAAAATCCCTCTTCGTCGAGCAATGCATAAGTCGCAGCAGCGGTTACTGTCTGTCCGATCAACGCAGTTTCCGACTCGGCAACAGCGAATGTAAGCGCCTTTCCATCGACGGCATACAGCTCCTCGCTACCCGAATCACTGAAGGTAAATTCCGCCGACGCCGATACCAGTGCCGCCAGATCCACGGTCCAATTATTAGCTTCGGCAGCCTCTACGAGCGGCAGGATCGTTTCACCGTCCTTATACATGACCGTATATCCGGCCAACACGCCATGAGCCTCTTTGTCCGTATATTTTACTTCGGTAGTCACCTCGTCGGTATATTCGACGTATTCGCCCTCATTCTCGGCATCGGCCCGGGCCAACACGAAATTCGTCGCAGGGATCTGAATACCCGCTTTGGCATAGGCGGTTCCGATAAAAGCCGACGTGAAGTCCGTTTCGAAATCGTTCGATTCGCCTTCGCTCAATGCCGAACCATCGACATGGAGGGCGACCATTTGCGTCTTGCCGGCCTTTTCTGCGGAAACATAATCGTAATCCGTCGTAGCGACAACCGTAAATTCACCGGTCGTTTGATCGATGTCCTTGATCTCTTCGATCGTAAAACCGGCCGCCGCACGCGTTCCGACCTCTTCGGTTATGAGCGACATGGCCTCCGTATTGGCATATTTTTTCACAGCACGGGCCGGCGTCATACGGAATCGCAGAGTCGCTATCTGCTCGCCTTCCGCACTGGGACGCAAATAAAGATTCCGGTACTCGGTTTCGTGCGTAACTTCGTTCTCACGGGACAACACGATATACTGCTCCCCGTTGCCGAAATAGATCAGACCGTCCACATAATCCGGCAGGTAAACGATCGACTGGATACGACTACCGAGCAAACCGACATTGGCCTCCAACGTCGCCAGATAATTCTGAAATTCCTGGTCGAGCTGGTCTTTGGAAATCACGAGCGAACCGTTGTTTTCCCGGATCAGTCCCTGGATCTTTTCAGTCAGCGCACTGGCCTCCTTGTCCAGTTCCTCCATAACCGATGCGATCGCCTGCGTGGAAACCTGCCCCAACAGGTTGTCGCCCAATGTCATCTGGTCCATATAAACTGCCAGTTCATCGCCCAGCCATTTATTGATCGAGCTGCCGGCCGTCTCGAGTTCGGCCTTGATAGCATCGGCGATCCACTGCGAGGCGGCGGTTTCGATCTGGCTCACCTGACTGTCGGTCAGCTCTCCACCGGCAGCCTCGAAACCATTGTCCGACAGGTAAGATTCGATGAGCTGCGTCACTTCGAGCGAAAAACCTGCGGCATCCTTTTTGAGTTCAATCATATTTTCCAGCGTTTCCTGAACGCTCTCCAGTGTTTCCTGGGTAGCGTAAATACCCGCTATTTCTTCCAGAATACCCGATTTCAGACTGTTCAGGTTCTCCTGCAAGGCCCCGTCGGCGAGTGAAGATTCGATCGCTGCGACGATCTTCGCAGCCAGATCGCTGTCTTTGACACATCCTTCGATCTGGGTTTGCAACGAAGAAATATCGCTCTTTTTCGCAAACCCGGAAAAATCGATCGCTTCGAAAGCGGCCTGGGTCCGTTCCAACGCCGCAATACGATTCTCGAAACCGTTGAGCTCGACAACCGCCCCCTTCAGATCTTCGACATCATTACGCAAGGCGTCGATGTCGTCATCGTAATCCTTACAACCTGCGGTAGTCAGCACGCTCCCGCACAGAAGTAAGAACAGAAACTTCACAAATAGTGTTTTTTTCATAATTGATAAGTGTTTTGAAATGAGTTCATATACTATATATATTTTATTATGAGCGTATTAACTCTCCGAAAGCGTATCATATATGATACGCACGGTGCAAATATATATATAAATATTTGTACGACAAAAATTTTCATTGAAAAAGTTAAAATGACAATCAGCTACCAGGAAGAGATAAAATTTATCTCGAATAAAATCAGAGAGTTAAGGAAAGAAAAACAAATGACTGTACAAGAACTCGCATACCGCTGCGACATGGAAAGATCCAATATGAGCCGCATCGAATCCGGACGCACCAACCTCACGGTAAAGACCATGTGTATCATATGCAATGCACTGAACGTCAATCTTCGTGACATTATCCGTTAAAGCGAATAAATACCTATATT
>ERZ1504463.244-NODE-244-length-12763-cov-4.364180_pt1 | contig 12763 bp, 9 predicted proteins | sample MGYA00574786_ERZ1504463 | MGnify/ENA primary metagenome ERZ1504463 (study PRJEB39906, sample SAMEA3182092) | gut metagenome | biome: human; feature: gut; material: Stool; isolation source: human stools | place: Canada | collected 2013-11-25 ...
GGGTATCGTTATGGATGGGCGCGACATCGGCACTACCGTATTTCCGGATGCCGAGCTGAAAATTTTTGTAACCGCCACCCCCGAGATACGGGCACAACGCCGCTATGACGAACTAAAGGCCAAAGGGGAAGAAGCCAGCTTTGACGAAATTCTGGAAAATGTGAAACAACGGGACTATATTGACCAAAACCGGGATGTAAGTCCGCTGCGCAAAGCTTCTGACGCTTTATTGTTGGACAACAGCCACCTGAGCATTTCCCAACAAAAGGAATGGCTGGCGGAACAATTCGAACGGGTTATAAAGGAGAAGAACTGAACCGGATATGGCAAAAGTAGAAATAGACGAAGGCTCCGGCTTCTGTTTCGGAGTTGTCACCGCAATAAACAAGGCAGAAGAGGAACTGGCGAAAGGAGGAACCCTCTATTGTCTGGGAGACATCGTGCACAACAGCCGTGAAGTGGAACGCCTGAAGGCAATGGGGCTGATTACCATCAACCATGAGGAATTCAACCACCTCCACAACGCCAAAGTGCTGCTGCGTGCTCATGGAGAGCCCCCTGAAACTTATGACATTGCCCGCCGCAACAATATAGAAATCATTGACGCAACCTGCCCGGTCGTACTCCGCCTGCAAAAGAAGATTAAGCAAGAGTACGTCCAGGAAGACAACCGCGACAAGCAAATTGTCATCTATGGCAAAAATGGACACGCCGAAGTACTGGGTCTGGTAGGACAAACCACCGGAAAGGCCATCGTCATCGAAAAGCAGGAAGAGGCAAGGAAACTGGATTTCAGCAAAGACATCCGTCTCTACTCCCAGACCACAAAGTCTCTGGACGGATTTCAAAACATTGTGAAATACATAGAGGGACATATCTCACCGAAAGTCACTTTCGAGTCCTATGACACTATCTGCCGACAAGTAGCAAACCGGATACCTAATATCCGGAAATTTGCAGCTTCCCATGATTTAATATTCTTTGTCAGCGGCAAAAAAAGCTCTAACGGCAAGATGCTGTTCAGTGAGTGTAAAAAAGTCAATGCCAATTCACATTTGATAGACAGTGCCGAAGAAATAGATAGTTCTCTGTTAGCCGGTGCCAATTCCATCGGTGTCTGCGGAGCCACTTCCACCCCCAAATGGCTGATGGAAGAAATTTCAGAAGCCATAAAGTCAAAACTTAAATAACAGTTTGTCATCCTTTTGGAACAGCAAATTAACGTAATTTATTAGTCACCGCCTCAGCTTTTTACTATCTTTGCGGCATGAAAAAATAGTCCAAATCTATTTTTCATCATGATTATTAATACTAAACAAAAAGATTGTTATGGGAACAGTTAAGTGCATTGGTATCTTGACATCAGGAGGTGATGCTCCGGGAATGAACGCAGCCATACGTGCCGTGACACGTTCGGCTATTTACAACGGACTTTCAGTTAAAGGTATATATAGAGGTTACAAAGGTCTGGTAACCGGCGAAATCAAAGAATTCAAAAGCCAAAATGTCAGCAACATCATCCAGCTGGGTGGTACAATCCTGAAGACAGCCCGCTGCAAAGAGTTCACGACTCCCGAGGGCCGCCAAATTGCTTACGACAACATGAAGAAAGAAGGCATTGACGCCTTAGTGATTATCGGAGGCGACGGTTCGCTGACCGGTGCTCGTATCTTTGCACAAGAGTTTGACGTGCCTTGTATCGGGCTGCCGGGAACTATCGACAATGACCTTTATGGAACAGATACCACTATCGGCTACGACACCGCGCTGAACACGATCCTGGATGCTGTGGACAAAATCCGTGATACAGCCACTTCCCATGAGCGCTTGTTTTTCGTAGAAGTCATGGGACGCGATGCCGGTTTCCTCGCTCTGAACGGCGCCATCGCCTCCGGAGCAGAAGCAGCCATTATCCCGGAATTCAGTACGGAAGTGGACCAACTGGAAGAATTCATCAAGAACGGTTTCCGGAAATCCAAGAACAGCAGTATCGTACTGGTAGCCGAGAGTGAACTGACCGGCGGTGCAATGCACTATGCAGAGCGTGTAAAGAACGAATACCCCCAATATGACGTACGCGTAACCATCCTCGGTCACTTGCAACGCGGTGGTAGCCCTACGGCACACGACCGTATCCTTGCCAGCCGTCTGGGCGCAGCCGCCATCGACGCCATCATGGAAGGACAGCGCAATGTCATGATAGGCATTGACCACGATGAAGTGGTATACGTTCCCTTCACGAAGGCCATCAAGAATGACAAACCCATCAAGAAAGACCTTGTAAATGTATTGAGAGAACTGTCTATCTAATGACAGACAGTTCAGATACCCCATAAACAGAGAAGGCGACATATGCGCCTTCTCTGTTTTTTACAACCATTTTTTCACTATACTTTCCGTCCTCTCCCACAGTTCTTCCATCTGTACATGCCGGGTGTACTTCTCCGAAAGAGACTTGGGACGGCAACTGGCATTCAATGTCCCCGTACGTTTACCGGCATCCTCATCCAGCAATAAGCCGACAGCCGTTGCAGCTCCCTTACGGGGAGTACGGATAAAAGGCCTGAAAAGTATATCTGTCAGCGGGTCAAACCACATATGCATGGTGATGATATTGGTAGACACAATCCCCGGGTCAGCCGCATTCACAACAATACCTTTGTGTTTGACGCGACTGGCCAAGTCGATGGTGAACAGAGTCAATGCCAGCTTCGTGTTGCTATATATAGGAATGCGCCAAAAGCCACCCTTCCTTCCCCGGAGGAAAAAATCCGGAAAGTCAAGATGACCGATGGCATACGTACAAGATACCATATTCACAATACGGCTCCCCTCTCCCATCAATGGCAGCAGCTTGCGGGTCAGCAGGTAAGGCCCTACATAATTGACACTCACCGTCCGTTCCAGTCCGTCTTCGGTAATGCGGCGTTCCGTTTCCATGGTTCCGGCATTGTTCATCAGCAACGCCAACGGCTCTCCCCGCTTCAACAGATGCTCTGCAAATGCGGCCACTGAAGCCAGAGATGCCAAATCAATGGGAGCAGTCTCAATACGCGGATTACCGGTTTCACGCATCAGTAGTTGCCGCTTGGGTTCGGCAGCTTGGGGGTCACGGCATGCCATGATGACCTGATAGCCGGCAGTTGCCACTGCGCGGGTAATTTCCATGCCCATGCCACCGTCTGCCCCGGTTATAACAGCTAAATTCACTTTAATAATTAAAAATTGAAAATTAAAAACTAAAAATCAGCCTTTCGCTTCGATTTTCTCTATCTCCCTTTTCAGACAAGGTGGAAGCTCCTCCTTCAAATGCTGATGGCATGCCATCTCGATGGAATACATCCGGGCAATGCAATAATTACTATGCCGGCAGTTGCAACGTGCATTCTCTTCGGCACGCATGCGGTTGACAAACCCCGGCTCATTGAGCAGAGCGCGTGCCATTTGCACAGCCTCGAAGCCGTCATCCAGCACCTCATCTATCTTGTCCCTGGAAACCAGACCACCCACATAAACCAACGGTATCTTCAAGGCGGCACGGAATTTCAAGGCATCTTCCAGGAAATAAGCTTCCTTAAACGGTACGCTCGGTATCATCCATTTGCCTACCATGCGTACACCGTATTTCAACCACCAGCAGGTCATGTAATGCGTCATGCTGCGGATAGGCATTTCGCCCCGCATGACATACATCGGCGCCTTACTGACGAACCCACCGCTCAAGACCAGCGCATGTGCTCCCGACTGCTCCAGCCTCCGGGCCACCTGCATCGTCTCGTCCAGCTCCATCCCTCCACGGAAACCGTCGCGCATGTTCATCTTCACCAGCACAGCCATATCACTGCCGGCAGCCTTCATCACTTCTTCCATCACCATATCCATAAAACGCATACGGTTCTGCAACGAGCCTCCGAACTCGTCTTTCCGATGGTTGGTGGACGGGGACAAGAACTGGCTGATGAGATAGCCATGCCCTGCATGAATCTCTACAGAATCAAATCCGGCCTCCCGTGCCAGATTCACCGAACGTCCATAAGCACGCGCCATCTCCGGCAGCTCATCGGCACGCAGTCCGCGCACAAAGGTAGGAGAGTAAAGATTGAAACCGGAAGATGCGCCGACGGGCATACAACCGCAAATGCTCTTATGGGACATATTGCCACAGTGTCCCAACTGGATGCCTGCCGCAGCCCCCTCCGCATGTATGGCATCAGTCAGCCTACGGAGTCCGGGGATAATCTCAGGACGCATCCACAACTGGCGGTCAAAAGACAAACCGCTCTGAGTAACTGCCGCATAGGCAACAGTAGTCATACCTATACCTCCCGCCGCTACCGACCGATGATAGTCGAGCAACATGTCCGACGGAGCGTTTCCGGGACACATGCTCTCGAAAGCAGCCGAACGGATGGTACGGTTACGCAAGGTCAACGGTCCGAAAGTGACGGGGGTGAATAACTTGGATTCCATCGTTATGAGTTATGAGTTATGAGTTATAAGTTATGAATTATTCATTTTCCATTTTCAACTCTCCATTTTCCATTAATAAAGAAATGGAATGATGCGTTTGCGCTTTCCTACCGCCTCATCACCAAACTCCTCCCGATAACGGCGGTGAATGGCATCGGCACGGGGAACAAGGTTGGCAAACGTCCACCAGACGAACACCCAGGCGGCGGGAGAAGCTGTGAGTATGGCAAACCCCGTCCATTCCACCAGTTCACCGAAGTAATTGGCAGAAGTGACGTATCGGTAAAGCCCTTTTCCGGGAAGATAATGCTTCGTATCACCTGGCCTGCGCAGATGACGTATCACATAGTCGGAATGCAAATTGACGAACATACCTGCAAAAAACAGAATGATTCCCAACAAGGCATGAGGTTTCAGCAAATAGGCCCAGCCATCGGCATACAAGCCTTCGGGAGCGAAATAGAACAAACCGCCCGCCTGCATCATCCCGTTCAAAAGGTTGAAGACGATACCCATCGCCATAATAGCTACCGGCATCCGGCTTTTACCTTTCAGCAGGAACGGAAAAATAAAGGCCCGCTGAAGATAGTGCAACTGAAACAGCAGGAAGAAGAAATATACCGGCACGGCAAATCCCGCTCCACTCTTCCCCCACAACCCAAACATGACGATGAATACCGGCGCTTCCATAAGCACCCACGCCAGTTTATTATTGATGGAGATTCCCCACGAGGCAGTACGGAACATGCCATAACCCGCTTTGACAAAATAGAGTGCAATAAAGACAACCAATGCCACAGCACTCATTACCCACAGAAATATCTGAAAAGTTTCCTGATTCATAGTTCTTTATTTATGCGAAGCAAAGATAAAGAAAACTCACAACAAACAAATCGTTTTCCCCGGATAATTGTTTTTTCATGCAAAAACCAGTGTTTTTTACTGAGAAGATTAAGCAGTAGAGATACGAAAATCTAATCGTTCCATCATGGAGTAAATTTCATTCCACCATGGAGAAAAAACCGTTCCACCATGGTGGAACGATTTTTTCCCCGTGATGGAACGATTTAAAAGATACAAGTCTAATCCTTACCGTTTCTTAATGGGCACATAAGCCACCTCATCCAAAACATTCTTATAGGCAGGACGGATAATACGCTTGCCTTCGAAATTCAATTCTTCATTGCGATGTGCACACCAACCGACAATACGTGCCATGGCAAACAAAGGCGTGAAGATTTCCTGCGGCAGCCCAATCATCTCGTAGACAAAGCCCGAATAGAAATCCACATTACTCGAAACCGTCTTGCCATTATTCTTCACACGGCCAAACACCTGTCTCTTAAACACATCAATGGCGCGCTCCTCGAGCAGTTCAAGGAAAGCGAACTCGCGTTCTTTCCCTTTTTCGCGGGCAAGGTCGCGGGCAAGCTCTTTCAGCAGAATGGCGCGCGGGTCGGAAATGGTATAGACGGCATGTCCGATACCATATATCAAGCCGGTCTTGTTATAGGCTTCCTTGTTGAGCATGCGGGTGAAGTAAGTATCAATCTCATCCACATTCGTCCAGTCCTGAATGTTTTCCTGCAGATGGTGGAACATATCGGCAACCTGGATATTGGCACCTCCATGAAGCGGCCCTTTCAAGGAACCGATACCTGCCGCTATCGAAGAGTAAGTATCCGTCCCGGTAGAAGAAGTGACACGTACGGTAAAAGTGGAGTTGTTACCACCACCGTGCTCGGCCTGAAGAACCAGCAGCAGGTCGAGCGTGCGGGCATCCAGCTCCGTGTAGTCCTTCTTCAGCATATAGAGGAAATTCTCGGCAATGGAAAGGTTTTCCTGCGGATGGCGGATATGCAGTGAACGGCCATGGGTGGCATGGCGAAGCATGTTATAGGCATACGCAATGATGGTCGGGAATTTCGAAATAAGCTCAATGCTCTGCCGCATCAGATTATCGCGGGAAGTGTCATCTGCATCAGGGTCAAAACGATACATCTCGAGCACGCTGCGCGCCAGGATGTTCATAATGTTGTTTCCTTCGAGTTCAATGATATTCATCTTGGTCTTCTGCTCCAGCGGCATGTTGTCGTTGATGAGTTCACGGAAAGAAGAGAGTTCTTCCTTGTCGGGCAGGCGACCGGAAAGCAACAAGTAGGCAATTTCCTCAAAACCGAAACGCTTCTCTTTGATGATGGCGTGTGCCAAGTCATCCACATCATAACCGCGGTAGAACAATTTGCCGGGAATAGGCTTCAGCCCTCCACCGGGGATGCGTTCATAGCCGACCACATTGCCTATTTTGGTCAACCCCACCAAGACTCCCGTGCCGTCCTCATTACGCAAACCGCGCTTCACATCAAACTTCCTGAACAGTTCATTCTCAATCCGGGTAGCTTCCTTCAAATCTTCGGAAAGCTTGTAAATCAGATACTCCTTCTTCATAATCGTTTCGTTTTATTCGTTATTCCCATTTTCTATTCTCCTTACAATCTCCCGGGTGAAAGTCGAAGTGGACAGCGAGACGCCACCCGGCATAAAACGGGCCAAGTCGGCAGTAGCACGGGCTTCTGTGAAACTTTCCTCCAAGGCGTTCTCTATAAGAGAGGCTGCTTCCTTCCAACCCAGATATTCAAGCATCATCACAGCGGAAAGGATGATGGAACAGGGATTCACAATGTCTTTCCCGGCAATGTTCGGAGCCGTCCCGTGAGTAGCCTCAAAAATGGCATGCCCCGTTTTATAGTTGATATTCGCACCCGGTGCAATGCCGATGCCGCCTACCATGGCAGCCAGTTGGTCGGACACATAATCACCGTTCAGATTCAACGTGGCAATCACGGAATATTCTTCGGGGATAAGCAACGTGTTCTGCAAGAATGCATCGGCAATGCAGTCCTTGATGACCAGACGCCCTTCTGCCAGCTCTTTACCAAACTCACATTCTGCCAGCTCGTACCCCCACTTCTTGAAACCGCCTTCCGTAAATTTCATGATGTTTCCTTTGTGTACCAAGGTCACGGAAGGCAGATGATGCTCAAGCGCGTATTGGCAGGCGGCACGCACCAAGCGCTCTGTTCCTTCTCTTGAAACGGGCTTCACGCCAAACGAGGAGGTTTCGGGAAAACGGACTTTTGTCACCCCCATGTCATCATGGAGAAAACGATAGAACTTTTCAGCCTCCGGAGTTCCGGCTTCCCATTCGATGCCTGCATAAATATCCTCGGTATTCTCACGGAATACGCACATATCCACCTTCTGCGGCTCTTTGAGTGGAGAAACAATACCCTTATACCAACGTACCGGACGTTGGCAGACATACAAATCAAGCGTCTGACGCAATGCCACGTTCAACGAACGGATACCTCCGCCGACAGGTGTTGTCAAAGGACCTTTGATGCCCACCTTATAAGTGCGGAAGGCTTCCATCGTTTCATCCGGCAGCCAGGAGCCGGTTTCGTGGAAAGCACGTTCTCCTGCCAGCACTTCTTTCCATTCAATGCCACGCCGGTCACCATAGGATTTCCTGACAGCGGCATTCACGACAGCCTGCATGGATGGGGTCACTTCTGCTCCCACTCCATCGCCGGAAATAAAAGGTACAGTAATTTTTTCCATATTCTATCTTGCATTAAGTGCAGAACCGGCCCGGAACCAGGCTATCTGCTGTTCGTTATACGTATGTTGTACTTCAAAACTTTCTTTACTCCCGTCCTCGTGATGAAGAACCACCTTCAACGTACGTCCCGAAGCAAAATCTTTCAACCCCATGACAGAAATCAGGTCGCGTTCCCGAATCTTGTCATAATCGGCCTTATCCGTAAAGGTCAGTGCCAACATGCCTTGTTTCTTTAAATTCGTCTCATGGATACGGGCAAAGCTTTTCGCCAAAATGACGCGTACATTCAAGAAGCGTGGTTCCATGGCAGCATGCTCACGGCTGGACCCTTCACCATAATTCTCTTCGGCAACGACAATGGAAGGGATACCTTCGGCCTTATACAGCTTCGCAGTGCCTGACACTGTTCCATAGGTATTGGTGGAGCGGTTCCAAACCTTGTTCGTCTCTCCATTGAAAGCATTGACAGCCCCCATCAGCATATTGTCCGAAATATTCTCCAAATGTCCCCGGAAACGGAGCCATGGCCCCGCCATAGAGATGTGGTCGGTGGTACATTTCCCTTGCACTTTAATCAATAAAGGCATATTCAGCAAGTCCATGCCATCCCAGGCAGGGAAGGGAGTCAGCAGTTGCAAGCGCTGTGAATGAGGATTGACCGTAATTTCCGTCTGTCCTTTGCCTGGAGCAATGTATCCTTCCTTTCCTCCTATAAACCCGTGTGCCGGCAGTTCTTCACCGACCGGTTCGGACAGTTTCACAACCTCTCCTTTGGCATTGACCAGCGTATCCCTCAACGGGTCGAAACAAAGGTCACCGGCAATGGTCAGCGCCATCGTTATCTCCGGGGAAGCGACGTAAGCAAAAGTGTTGGGATTTCCATCGGCACGTTTGGCAAAATTACGGTTAAAAGAGGTGACGATGGAATTTTTTCGTTCAGGGTCATCAGTATGGCGCTTCCACTGGCCAATACAAGGTCCGCAGGCATTCGCCATTATCGTTGCGCCAATATCTTCGAAAGCGGCAATCATGCCGTCGCGTTCAGCAGTGGCACGTATCTGCTCCGAACCGGGGTTGACAATCAGCGGAGAAGCAACCTTCAAATTCTTTTCCTTTACCTGCCGGGCAAGGGAGGCTGCGCGGCTCAAATCCTGATAGGACGAATTGGTACACGACCCTATCAGGCCGACTTCCATCCGGCGGGGATAGTTATTGGTTATCACTACCTCGGCAAATTTCGATATCGGTGTTGCTGCATCCGGCGTAAAGGGCCCGTTGATATACGGTTCCAACAGCGAGAGGTCTATTTCAATGATGCGGTCGTAATATTTTTCCGGATTTGCCAGCACTTCGTCGTCGGCGCGAAGGTCGGCAGCTACGGAAGCAGCCATTTTTGCCACTTCTTCACGTCCGGTAGCCTTCAAATAAGTACCCATGCGCTCATCGTAAGGGAAAAGGGAGGTAGTCGCCCCCACCTCTGCCCCCATATTGCAGATGGTAGCCTTTCCAGTGGCAGACAATGAAGCGGTTCCCGGTCCAAAATATTCAATGATGGCATTGGTTCCCCCTTTTACAGTAAGAATACCCGCCAACTTCAGAATAACATCTTTGGGAGCTACCCAGCCACTCAATTTACCCTTCAAGTGTACGCCTATCAGACGCGGCATTTTCAATTCCCATTCCATGCCAGTCATCACATCCACCGCATCGGCACCACCCACACCAATGGCCACCATGCCCAAACCTCCGGCATTGGGCGTATGAGAGTCCGTGCCTACCATCATTCCACCCGGAAATGCGTAGTTCTCCAATACCACCTGGTGAATAATGCCTGCTCCCGGCTGCCAAAAACCTATGCCATAGCGGGAAGAAACATCACGGAGAAAATTATAGACCTCCTCGTTGGTCTTCGTAGCAGTCGCGATATCTTCTTTTGCACCTTTATATGCTTGAATCAAATGGTCACAGTGCACAGTGGAAGGCACGGCAACCTGCTCACGGCCTGCATTCATAAATTGCAATAAGGCCATTTGGGCCGTTGCATCCTGCATGGCCACACGGTCGGGACGGAAATTCACATAGTCTTCTCCCCGTCTGTAGTTCTTCACTTTATCCCCATCATACAAATGAGCATACAAAATTTTCTCCGCTAAAGTCATCGGACGCTGTAGTACATTCCGTACGCGTTCTATCTTCTCCGAATAAGCGGCATAAAACGTTTTGAGCATCGTTAAATCATATACCATAACCACTATTTTTTAGTTTTTCATTATTGTAAAGATTACAAATTAATATCATAAACAAATAAAAAGGCTGAATAGTTTAACAAAATAAAGCATTTTTTCTGTCGGAAGCGAAGAATGATTACCTTTGCAACCATGAAGGAACAAGATTCAAATAGTCCTATTATTCACCTCCAGCAGCAACAACTTTTGCTGCGCATGGAATACGAATACGAAAAAGAGGAATTCAAACGCCAAACCGAAAACATGGGGGTTGCCCGGAAAGTGAAACGGGGACTTTGCTGGTATCCTGCCACTCCGGGACGAAGTTACTATAATTCACTGAATCAATTAGTAATAGAAATTACACACACAGAAAATACCGATATAGAACATAATTTTGAGTTCGGCCGTCCCGTATGTTTTTTCCGCCAGTCTGCCGATGGAAAAATAACCTATATGAACTTCACCGCTACCGTAAGCTATGCCGACGAGACACGGATGGTAGCGATAATGCCCGGAGCCGGTGCCGTTATGGAAGTGCAGGAAACGGACAACCTCGGCGTGCAACTTTATTTCGACGAAACATCCTATCGGACCATGTTCGAAGCCTTGGAAGATACGTTACGCTCCAAAGGCAACCGCCTGGCCGAATTGCGGGACATATTGCTGGGAACCTCGAAAGCCGGTTTCCGAGAGCTCTACCCCGTACGGTTTCCCTGGCTGAACTCCACGCAGGAGACAGCTGTAAACAAAGTGCTGTGTGCCCGCGACGTGGCCATTGTACATGGTCCTCTGGGAACCGGAAAAACGACCACCTTAGTGGAAGCCATCTATGAAACCCTGCATCGGGAACCGCAGGTACTAGTATGTGCCCAAAGCAATACCGCCGTCGACTGGATTTCGGAAAAACTTGTGGACCGTGGCGTCAATGTCCTGCGTATCGGCAATCCGACCCGTGTCAACGACAAGATGCTTTCCTTTACCTACGAGCGTCGTTTCGAGAACCATCCGCTTTATCCGGAACTGTGGAGCATCCGGAAAAATCTCCGTGAACTGGGCAGCCGTGCCCGCCGTGGCAGCTATGACGAACGCGAAGGAGTACGCAGCCGTATGAGCCGCCTGCGCGACCGCGCCACCGCATTGGAAATACAAATCAATTCAGAGCTTTTTGATGGGGCACATGTCATAGCCTCCACGCTGGTAAGCAGCAATCACCGGCTGCTGAACGGACGCCGTTTCGGCACCCTTTTCATTGATGAAGCAGCCCAGGCCTTAGAGGCTGCCTGCTGGATAGCTATCCGAAAAGCAGACCGCGTGGTATTGGCGGGGGGCCACTGCCCACTTCCACCCCCCATAAAATGCTACGAAGCCGCCCGTGGAGGTCTGGAACGAACATTGATGGAGAAAGTGGTGTCCAACAAACCTGCCGTTGTCTCTTTGCTGAAAGTGCAATACCGCATGCACGAGGAAATCATGAAATTTCCTTCCCAATGGTTTTATAATGGCGAGTTGGAAGCCGCTCCCGAAGTGCGTTACCGGGGCATCCTGGACTGGGATACCCCCATCCACTGGATTGACACCTCCGAAATGGATTTCAAAGAAGAATTTGTGGGAGAGACTTTCGGACGCATTAATAAGGCGGAAGCGGACCTGCTCCTATCAGAACTGAAAATCTACATCAACCGTATCGGTGGCAACCGCATTCTGGAAGAAAAAATAGACATCGGCATCATCTCCCCTTACAAGGCACAAGTGCAATATCTCCGCAGCAAGATAAAGGCAGACGCTTCACTCAAGCCTTATCGCAGCTTGTTCACTGTAAATACGGTGGATGGCTTCCAAGGGCAAGAGCGCGATGTTATCTTCATCAGCCTTGTCCGTGCCAACGAAGAAGGGCAGATAGGATTCCTGAATGATTTAAGGAGAATGAATGTAGCCATCACCCGGGCACGTATGAAGCTGGTGATAATGGGAGAGGCAGATACGCTGAAACATCACGGTTTTTACCGGAAGCTACTGGAGTTTATTCAAAATATAGGGAATCAATAATAAAGAAATACCCCCTCCGGTAACACCGAAGAGGGTATTTCACCTATTTATATAAAGCTGATTAATTGTTTTCCGGACGAAGTTTACGAACTGTAACAGCTGTCTGCCACATTTCGCTTTCACGCAAGGCTTTCAATTCTGCATTCAGCTTCTCACGATAATCGGGTTTGGAGTTACTGTCGATAGAAATCTGAGCTTCGTTGCCCGACTTCACACTTGCATACAATTTCTGTACAACCGGCTTGATGGCATCATGAAACGGGGTCATCCAATCCAGCGCACCACGCTGTGCCGTAGTAGAACAGTTGGCATACATCCAGTCCATACCGTTCTTGGCAAACAATGGCATCAAAGATTGAGTCAACTCTGTCTCTTATACACATCTCCGAGCCCACGA
>ERZ1504463.251-NODE-251-length-12552-cov-3.779387_pt1 | contig 12552 bp, 9 predicted proteins | sample MGYA00574786_ERZ1504463 | MGnify/ENA primary metagenome ERZ1504463 (study PRJEB39906, sample SAMEA3182092) | gut metagenome | biome: human; feature: gut; material: Stool; isolation source: human stools | place: Canada | collected 2013-11-25 ...
CCAGAAGGGAAAAGGCGCAAGCAGATGGCGCAGGTGAATCTGGAAATAGTATTATCTCATTCCGCATTGCTCATTCCTAATTGCGCATTGATTACAAGATTGCCGTCAGAAACAGCATCACCGCCAGAAACAGCACATTCACCCCTGTAAACACCGCGAAGTACCTGCCCTTCTGCGCGTCCTCGCCCGCCCCGTACAGCCGGAACGAAATCAGGCTCGCCAGCGACGCAATCAGCGTCCCCAGTCCGCCCAGATCAACCCCCAGCGCCAGCGCTTTTGCGTCCTGCGTAAACGGCGACAGCAGCAGGCACGCCGGCACGTTGCTGATGACCTGACTCGTCAGCAGTGCCACCGCCATCGGGCTGCGCGCCATCATCGCTTCCAGCCACGCGCGCACCGGCACGCACGCCTTCACCGATGCCACAAAGACAAAGAAGCACACGAACGTCGCCAGCAGCGTGTAATCCACCTGCCGGATTGTCCCCCTGTCCAGCGCCAGCGTGCCAAGGAACACCGCCGCCGCCAGCGCCCACGCGGGCAGCACCTTCGCAATCGCCAGCAGCGCCAGCGCGCTCAGTGCCCCATACAGCGTAAGCATCTTCCCCGCCAGCGGCGCGCGCGCGGACGCATCCACCGCAACGCGCTCCTTCGGCAGCAGCAGGCACAGTGCCAGCAGCAGCGCAAGCGCGACGGCGGCATACGGTGCGAGCAGGGTCAGGAAGTCCAGCGCCGTCAGCCGCCCGGACGTGTATAGGTACAGATTCTGCGGATTGCCAATCGGCGTGACCATGCTGCCCAGATTCGCCGCGACCGTCTCCAGCACAACTGTCCAGATGGTGCTTTTCTGCCCGCAAGCGCGGAAGAGCAGCAGCGTCAGCGGCACGAGCGTCAGCAAAGCAACGTCATTGGTCACCAGCATTGAGAGTACGAAGCACAGCGCCACCATCACCGCCGAAAGTCCGCGGAGCGTCGTCACACACCGGGTGAGTTTCCGGCTGACGGTGTCCAGCGCGCCCATGCGCCGGAATCCCGCGACAATCGTCATTAGCGAGAAGAGCATCAGCAGCGTCGTCGTGTCGATGCCCTGCAAGTGTATGACCGACGGCGGGGTCAGCAGGAAAGACAGCAGCGCGCAGACGAGTGCCGCGCTCAGCACCGTTTCCCGGCGGAAATACTGCAAAATTCGTTTCACCATGTGGTTCTGCTCCTTGTGGAAGATGCAAAAAGCCAGCGGCATTGCACCGCCGGTTCATTAGGGTAACACCTCATTTGTGCGGTGTTGCCAAGAATACTTTTTAACTGAAGCGTTCCGCCGTCATCGACGCAAGATACCGAATTCTGCTCTGCGAATCCTCCAAGCATTCAATCAGCAGCGGATTGAACGCGCCGCATTCGCCATTGCGAATCATCTGCATTGCCTGTTCGTGCGAAAAACCCTCTTTATAGACGCGCGGCGAAATCAGCGCATCATACGCATCGGCAATGGAAACGACCTGCGCGGCAATCGGGATTTCCTCGCCCTTCAAGCCGTCGGGGTAGCCGCCGCCGTCGTAGCGCTCGTGGTGCCAGCGGCAAATCTGGTACGCTGTGCGCGCCAATTCCTCCTCTCGGTAGTGGTCCAAGCGCGCAAGCATGGATGCGCCAATCAGCGTATGCGACTTCATGACAATGTACTCTTCTTCGGTCAGCTGACCGCTTTTGTTGAGGATTTTCTCGTCGATGCCCATTTTGCCGATATCGTGGAACGCCGATGCGGTCACGATGACCTTGCGTTCATGCGGCGTGAGGGTATAGCGCTTCGTTTTGCTGACGAGGGTATCCAGCAGCACCTCTGTCAAAAGGCAGAGGTGGCGCATGTGCGCGCCGCTTTCGCCGTTGCGGGCGCTGACGACTTCGCTGATAATCTCCAGCATCAGGCGGTTGCTGCGCTCCTTCTCGTGAATCTGGTCGCGCACCTGATTGCTCAGGCCCCGCTGGCGGGCATAGAGCTTGATGGTATTGCTGATCCGCTGGCTGACGACATCGGCGTCGAACGGGCGGGTGATGTAGTCGCTCACGCCTAAATCGTAGGCGCGGTGGATGGTGTCCGCGTCGTTCTCGCTGGAAATCATGACGACGGGAATTTCCTCCAGCCACTGATTCGCCGCCATCAGCGAAAGCATATCAAATCCGCTGAGCGTCGGCATAAGCAAATCCAGCAGCACAAGAGCGATTTCCGTGCCGTAGCGCCGGAGCATGTCCAAGCCCTCCAGCCCATCGGCGGCTTCCAATACGTCGTAGCGGTCGGGTATCAACCCATTGAGGATGGCGCGGTTCGTCCGGGAGTCATCGACAATGAGGATTTTCATGCGCGGTCGGGTATCCTTGCGCGGCGCAATATCTTCCGCGGCGATTTCGGAATCCGTAACAACGGCATTGCGGCTCTTTTTTGCCTGCATCATCAGCTGATTGGCGCGTTCAACCGCACAGTCAATCGGCTCGCCGCGGTTAATCAACCCGCCGATGCTGACGGACAGGCGGATGTCCTCCAGCCCCGGCAGCCGGGTTTCGCTGATTTGGCAGCAGATATCCTGCAATTTCTGCTGAAAGGTGGCTTCCTCGATGTGCGGCAAGAGCAGCAGAAACTCATCCCCGCCATAGCGGATGATGGTGTCCGAGCGGCGAACACAGTGGCGCATCACGCCAACGGCGGCTTCCAGCATCTTATCGCCCGCCTGATGCCCATACGTTTCGTTGCATGCCTTGAAGCCGTCCATGTCCAGGACGGCAACACCAGCTTCCATGCTGCGCTTCTTCAGGGCATCCTCATAATAGCGGCGATTATACAGCCCCGTCAGCGCGTCGCGGTAGAGCTTTTCGCCCATGCTGCCGGTCTGGGTGAGCATTTGTCGGCGCTGCACCACGGCTTCGGGGGTATCCTGCTGCAAGTCCTGTACGAGTTCCAGCACGCAGGGTTCGCCGTCCACCTCGATATAGCGGGCGAAGATTTGCTCTGCCCGCTGCGGGGTAACGTCGAGCGTAGTGAGCTGGCATTTTTCATGCAGAACGCGGCATTCAAGTTCGATGCGCTTGGAATGCGCCTGCGGTGCGTGCAGAACGGTCTTTTCGTTCAGCAGCCGCACGCTGGAGAACGTCTGCCGGAAGCACGCCATTTGGACTTCCGCTTCTTTGCGCGTCATTTTGATTTGTGCTGTCATGGTTCTCCTTCTCCCGGTTATTCCTTCCGTCCTTCCATCCTACAAGGGGACAATAAATGAAATTGCCCCGTAAGCACCTTCAACGCGTTTCCTGCGGTCATTTCCCTGTTGCGCAAGGGAAACGGAATGCTTCAGCTCTTCCAGTACTTCCCGTCGAGTTCGCGGTACTGGATTGCCTCCGCAACGTGGGTTGTGCCGATGGTGTCCGCGCCGTCCATGTCGGCAATCGTTCGAGCCACCTTCACCACGCGGCCGTATGCGCGCATACTCATGCCCATGCGCTCCACTGCCATGTGCAGAAGCGCCGTTGCTTCCGGGGTCATTGGGCAGTATTTCTTGCTTAAGCCCGCGTCAAGCTGCGCATTGCAGTGGATGCCGTCCTGCGCATAGCGGGCTTGCTGCAATTCACGCACCTTCCGCACGCGCGCGCCAACTTCCGCTGAGGATTCCGCCGCGCCGCCCTCGCTGATTTCCTTCACCGGCACAGCGTCTACCTCCACCTGAATGTCGATGCGGTCAAGCAGCGGGCCAGAGATGCGGTCGAGATAGCGGCGGATATCCTTCGCGGAGCAGCGGCATTTCTTCGTCTTGCTGCCATAAAATCCGCAAGGGCACGGGTTCATGCTGGCAACCATCATGAAGCTGGACTGGTACTGTGCCTGATTGTGGATGCGCGTCACACTGACGACGCCGTCCTCCAGCGGCTGGCGCAGCGCTTCCAGCGTGTTGCGGCTGAACTCCGGCAGTTCATCCAAGAACAGCACGCCGTTGTGCGCCAGCGATACTTCACCCGGCTTTGCGTTCGACCCGCCGCCAATCATGCTCGCGACGGATGCGCTATGGTGCGGCGCGCAGAACGGGCGCTCCGCCATCAGCCCCGTACCCGGCGCAAGGCGGCCGGCGATGGAGTGAATGCGCGTCGTCTCCAGCGATTCGGAGAAGGTCAGCGGCGGCAGAATGCCCGGCAGACAGCGCGCCAGCATCGTCTTGCCCGAACCGGGCGTGCCGACCATCAGCAGATTATGTCCGCCGCTGGCCGCAACCTCCAGCGCCCGGCGCGCGCCAACCTGCCCCTGCACCTGTGCCATATCCACCGCGCACTTGACCGCCGATACCACGTCGCTATACTGCCGCTGCTGCTGCACGGGGATGGGTTCGCGCCCCTTCAGGTGATTCACCACCTGCCGCAGGCTGCTCGCCGGATAGACCCGCAGTCCTTGAATGCACGCCACTTCCTCGGCGTTCCCTTCCGGCAGAATAATGTCCACAATCCCCTGCTCGCTCGCGCTGATGACCATCGGCAGCGCGCCGCGCACGGGGTGCAGCGAGCCATCCAGCGACAATTCGCCCAGCATCAGTGTCTGCGTCAAGTCCATGCCTTCCAATTGCCCCGACGCCATCAGGATGCTGATAGCAATCGGCAAATCGAACGCGGGGCCTTCCTTTCGCTGGTCGGCGGGCGCAAGATTCACCGTCAGGCGCGAAATGGGCATGGTAAATCCGCTGTTGACGATGGCGGCGCTCACTCGGTCGCGGCTCTCCTTGACCGACGCGTCCGGCAGCCCGATAATCTCCAGCGCCGGCATCCCCGTCGCCGCGTAGACCTCCACCTTCACTGCGAATCCGCTGACGCCGCTCAGGCCGTATCCCAGCGTTCGTGCAAGCATGAACGTTCAACCCCTTCACCATGGTATTCTGTTTCGATTGTACACCACATTGCGCACAATTACAAGAGAGCGCTTTCCATTTGGCGCGATTTTGTGTACAGTGGGGAGAAAAGGATGCGCCCAGCTGTACGAATTGCGATTTGAGACGATGCGCCGCAGGATGCCGCCCATGCAGAAGCGCTGGCGATAGGGCGTATGATGCACTCAATCGCGCGAAAGGGAGGGAGGCTCCCCTCGTTCTCCCTCTTTTGAAAATTATTCCATTATAAAATTTGCCCTCCCGGCGCATCCTGCTTGCGAATGGGAGGGCATCGGCATGAAGAAACATCCTTCACCCCTGCGCCGCGCGGTCGGGCTTGTCCTGACGCTTCTGCTGACGCTGGGGTATTTTTCGCCCACGCAGCAGGCGCTCCGGGCGCTTCCCGCGTCCCTGCGGCTGACGCAGGATGAGCCGATTTCGCTGCTGACGGGGATGCTGCGCGCGTCGGGCGAGGGCTTAGAGGTCAGCGCGTCGCAGGACGAGACGCTCAGCCAGTACGTCAGCGTAACCGGGCAGAAAAGCGGCACGTCGGAACTGCTGCTGAGCATCCTCGGCATCCCGCTTCGCCGCGTGGAGGTGGAAGTCAGCCCGGAGAAGCGACTGATTCCCGGCGGGCAGGCGCTCGGCGTTGCCATGCGGACGGACGGCGTGCTGATTGTCGGCTTGTCGGACGTAAAGAAGGGTGTCTGCCCCGCGCGGGACTGCGGACTGCAACCCGGCGACGTCCTCCTGCGCATCGGCGGACACGCCATCGAGCGCGTTGCCGACGTCAGCGAAATTGCCCAGCAGAACGGCACGTCGCCCCTGCTCATCGAATACATGCGCGACGGTACGACCGCCCACGCAACCCTCACCCCCGTGCAGGATGACGCCACCGGGGTTGTCCGCCTCGGCGCATGGGTGCGCGACAGCACCGCGGGCATTGGCACACTCTCCTTCTACGACCCGGATTCCGGGCAGTATGCCGCGCTCGGTCACGCGATTACCGACGGCGACACGGGCAGCATCTTGACCGTCCGGGAAGGGCGTGTGCTGAATGCGAGCATCGTCGCGGTACAGAAGGGGCAGCGCGGCGTTCCGGGCGAACTGAAAGGTTCGTTCCTCCAAAACGCCGCCGTCTTGGGCGACATTGCGCAGAACACGACTCTCGGCATCAGCGGCACACTCACCACCGCCGTGTCAAACCCGCTCTATCCCGACGGCTTGCCCATCGGCACGCGCTCGTCCGTCCATACGGGCGCGGCGACCATCCTCAGCACCATCGGCACTGGCGGCGTACAGGAATATACTGTCGAAGTCACCCACGTCAGCCAGCAGAACGCTCCCGCCGCCAAAAGCATGGTGCTGCGCGTGACAGATACGCGCCTGCTGGACGCGACCGGCGGCATCGTGCAGGGCATGAGCGGCAGCCCCATCATCCAAGACGGCAAGCTGATCGGCGCGGTAACGCACGTTTTCGTCAGCGACCCAACGCAGGGGTACGGCCTGTATGTGGACTGGATGCTATCGCAGATGCAGGGGACTTCAGCTGACCAATAATCAGGAAAATGTAGGAAATCAGCATATCGACAAAGGCTCCTATTTTTCCGGCAGGAATCCCCGCCTGAAATGCAGAAAACCTCCACCGACATTTTCGTCAATGGAGGTTCTTTTCATGCTGCCGCGCCGTTTTCTGCTTCTGGCGGATAATCCGCTGACGCTTGCCCAGCTTCGGGCGGAAATTGAGGATTTGGGCGAGGAAACCCGCTGCCAAACCGCCCTGAGCGCCGAGGAAGCGCTTTTCCGCCTGTCGCAGGAGTCGGTGGATGCGGTGCTGCTCCTCCCCTGCCCGGCGGCGGACTGCCTGACGCAATCGCTGATTCGCCATCCGCCGCTTGCGCCGCCGTTCCTCTTGGGTGGTCTGGACGGCGGGCTGCCGGAAATTTCGCAGCTGCCGGCGTGGTTCTCCGTCTGCCCGCGCTGGCGGCGGCACACCTGCCGGAATGCACCGAACTGGCACGTCAGCTGCTGACGGCGCTGGGGATGCCGCGGACGCTCCGGGCGTGGGCATTCCTGCCGGAAATGGCGGCGCTGACAGTCGTGCATCCACCGCTGCTGACGGACGTGACGCACGGCTTATACCCGCTGATGGCGCACCGCGCGCAGCTGACCCCGTGCGCCGTCGAACGTCGGCTGCGGCTCGCTATCGAATCGACATGGAATCGCGGCGACTACGATGCGATTGCGCGCTTCTTCGGGCAGTCGGTCGACCCCGAACGCGGCAAGCCCACGAATCGGGAGTTTTTGTGTCAATTGCAGGAGCGATTGACGCTCAGCGCGAGGAGGATGGAGCGGAGGGTGGGGTGAAAATGCGTCATCTGCGTCTGTTTTCCGCTTCAGATATGCCTTGTATTCCTTTGCAGGCTCACACAATCGCCGTTTTCTTCATCGCGACCGCCATGACCCCCGCCGTAATGGCTTCCGCCGCGCAGAACGCCAGCCACACACCCGTCATGCCGAAGAGCGCCGCCATCACCAGCGCGCAAAGCACAATCGCAGCCACACCGCGCAGAATTGACGTAATCATCGCCCATTTCGCCGCGCCGACCGCGCTCAAATAGCCCGTTCCGGCGATATTGAACCCCGCAAACAAGTAGCCGAGGAAGTACAGCCGCATTCCCTGACATGCCAAATCCGCCATCACCGGGTCATGCTCGCTGTTGAACACCGCCACCAGCGGTTCGGCAAACACCTCGAAGCAGACAATCATCAGCACCGAAAGCGTCAGCGCCGTCAGGATGCTCATCATCAGCACCTGCCGCACTTGTCCCGTTTCACCGCGGCTGTACGCGTCACTGAGCAGCGGCTGCGACCCCTGCGAAATGCCGGAGAAAATCGCCGTTGCGACGATGGCGACATTCGCCACCACGCCATACGCCGCGACGCCGATGCTGCCCGAAAGTCCCAGAATCAGGAAATTCAGTACCATTGTCGTCATGCCGCCCGCGATTTCCCCGATGAACCCGGAAACGCCCACCGCGCTGACGTGCGCCAGCAGTTTGAACGTCGGCTTATGCCAGCGGAAGCACAGCGTATTCGTCTTTTTGCGGAAGTGCAGGGCGTTAATCCCCATGCCGACGATGGGGGATGCCGCCGTTGCGAGCGCCGCGCCCGCCATGCCCATTTTCAGCGGGAACATCAGCACCCAGTCCATGACGATGTTGACAGGCTGGATGCCATCGTCGCGGTCATGGCAAGCGACGGATCGCCGTCGTTGAGGACGAAGGAGCGCAGGATGTAGTTGCACATGAAGAAGGGCGTGAAGAGCAGGAAAATGCGTGTATACGGCGCGCCGACCGTCACGATGTCCGGTTCGCCGCCAAGCAGCCGCACGATGCCCTCCGCGCTGAAAATGCCCAGCAGGATGAACGGCACAGACAAAATTCCCGCCCATGCGAGGGCTTCCGCAAGATAGCCGTCGGCGTGTTTTCCTTCGTGACCCTCCAAGGCGAAGCGGGTCGCCGCGCCGGTCGCCAGCATCGCGCCCAAGGCAAAAATCAGCGAATAAACGGGCAGGACAAGGTTCAGAGCGGCAATGCCGTCCGCACCCTGCGCCTGTGCGATAAAGAAGGTGTCGGCGAGGATGTAGGCGGAGACGCCAATCATGCCGAGGATGTTTTGAGAAACATAGCGGAAGAACTGCTTCCGCACGGTGGAATGCTTGTTCATAGCGGGCTTCTCCTTCTGCTTTGTTCAGGGCAGCATTCCTATTGTAAAGGGGAAAATCATCTTCGTCAAGGGAAAATTGCAAGAATCGTTCCTGCTGACTATCCAAATGACGAAAAATGCGGTATAATGGTGCGAATACCCATCATGCTGTTCCCGGATGCTTCATAGAAAAATCCGCAACAGCATCAGGAGGAATCGTATGAAGCACTTGTACCCCTACCTCCGGCGCTTCCGCAAGGAGAGCATTCTCGCGCCCCTGTTCAAGATGCTGGAAGCCACGTTCGACCTGCTTGTGCCGATGGTGGTGGCGGACATCATCAAGGTCGGTATTGCGGGCGGCGATACGACGTACATCTGGACGCGCTGCGGCCTGCTGGTGCTGATGGCGCTCATCGGACTGCTCTGCTCCTTCACCGCGCAGTATTTCGCGGCGCGCGCCGCCATCGGCACATCCACCGGGCTGCGGCATGAGCTGATGGCGCACATCCAGTCGCTCTCCTTCTCCGAACTGGACACGCTGGGCGTTTCGACGCTGATTACGCGCATGACCAGCGACGTCAATCAGGTGCAGAATGGTCTGAACATGTTCCTGCGCCTGTTCCTGCGTTCACCGTTCATCGTCGCGGGCGCGATGATTGCCGCCTTCACCATTGATACACAGATTGCGCTGATTTTCCTCGCGGCGATTCCCGTGCTGGCGGTGATTGTCTTTGGCATCATGCGCATCACCTCGCCTATGTACAAAACCGTTCAGTCCCGGCTGGACGCGGTCACGGGCGCAACGCGCGAGAACCTCTCCGGCGTCCGCGTCGTGCGCGCGTTCGGGCGTGAGGACGCGGAGGAAGAAAACTTCGTCCAGCAGAATGGTAGCCTGAACGCCATGCAGCTCAAAGTCGGCCGCATTGCCGCGCTGATGAATCCGCTGACGTATGTCGTGGTCAACCTCGGCATCATCGGCATTCTGTACTTCGGCGCGAACAAGATTGGCAGCGGCGCGCTGCTCTCCGGCGACGTGGTGGCGCTGGTGAACTACATGAGCCAGATTCTGGTGGAACTGGTGAAGCTGGCGAACCTCGTCGTGCTGCTCACCCGCGCAATTGCCAGCATGGGCCGCGTGTCGCAGGTGCTGGATACGCCCTCGACGATGACATTCCCGGAGAAGCCCGTTTCGGCGGATGCTGCTTCCGATGTGGCGGTGGCGTTCGAGCATGTGTCCCTGCGCTATCAGGGCGCGGGTGCGGAAAGCCTGTCCGACGTGACCTTCACGGCAAAGAAGGGGCAGACCATCGGCGTTATCGGCGGCACAGGCAGCGGCAAAACGACGCTCGTCAGCCTGATTCCGCGCTTTTATGACGCAACGAAGGGGCAAGTCACCCTGCTCGGTCAGCCGATTACCGCCTATTCCAAGGCGGAGCTGAACCGCCACGTTGCGGTCGTCATGCAGAAGGCGCAGCTGTTCAAGGGGACGATTCGCTCGAATCTGCTCTGGGGCAACGAGAATGCCACGGACGAAGAATTGTGGCACGCGCTGTCCATTGCGCAGTCGGAGGATTTTGTCCGCCAGAAGCCGGGCAAGCTCGATGATCCGGTCGAGCAGGGCGGACGCAACCTGTCCGGCGGTCAGCGTCAGCGCCTGACAATCGCCCGCGCGCTGGTGGGACATCCTGACATTCTGATTCTGGACGACAGCGCCTCCGCGCTGGACTACGCCACAGATGCCGCGCTCCGCAAGGCCCTGCGCACCCTGCCCGCGGAAACGACGCTCTTCATCGTCTCCCAGCGCACCTCGTCCCTGCGCCACGCCGACCAGATTATCGTGCTGGACGACGGGCATGTGGTGGGAATCGGCACGCACGATGCGCTGATGCAGACGTGCGAGGTCTACCGCGAAATCCACGAAAGCCAGTTCCGGAAGGGAAGTGACGTGCAGTGAAGGCCAATAAGCTCAAGCAGCAGAAGGGCACGCTCCTGCGCGTCCTGCAATATGTGAAGCCATATCGGGTGCTGGTGATTGTCAGCCTGCTTTGCGCGTGCGTGAGCGCGGCGGCGCAGCTGCTCATCCCGATTTTGACCGGCAAGGCGATTGACCAGATGATCGGCGCGGGTCAGGTAAATCTGCCCGGCGTGCTGGTCTTTGCGGTGTGGATTGCCGTCGTTGCGGCGCTGTCCGCGGTTGCCCAGCAGTTTCTTGCCACCAGCAACAACAAGATTGCCTATAACATCAGCCGTGACCTGCGCAACGCGGCATTCCACAAGCTCCAGCGCCTGCCGCTGAGCTATCTGGACGCGCATCCCTCCGGCGACCTCGTCAGCCGCATGATTGCCGATGTGGACACCTTCTCCGATGGTCTGCTCATGGGCTTCACGCAGCTGTTCACCGGCGTTGTGCTGATTGTCGGCACGCTGACCATCATGCTCATCAAGAACTGGATGATTGCCCTGCTGGTCGTGGTGCTGACGCCGCTGTCGATGTTCGTCGCGTCCTTCATCGCCCGAAAGACGCACCACTACTTCACCGAGCAGGCGCGTGTGCGCGGGCAGCAGACGGCGCTCATCAACGAGCTGATTGAAGGGCAGAAGGTTGTGCAGTCCTTCGGGCACGAAGCCGCCTCGCTGAGCGATTTTGACTGCATCAACGACGAGTTGGGGCGCGTCAGCCTGAACGCGACGTTCTTCTCCAGCCTCACGAACCCCTCCACCCGTCTGGTCAACAACATCATCTATGCGGCGGTCGCGCTCGTCGGCGCGCTGTCGGCGGTCGGCGGCGGCATCTCCGTGGGCGACTTGAGCGTTTTCCTCAGCTACGCCAGCCAGTACGCCAAGCCCTTCAACGAAATCTCCGGCGTTGTGACCGAGCTGCAAAACGCTCTCGCCTGCGCCGCGCGCGTTTTCTCCCTGCTGGATGAGGATGACCGCGTGCCGGACAAGGAAAACGCCGCCGTGCTCTCCCCCAAGGGCACGGTTGACCTCAAAGACGTCTGCTTCCGCTATGTGCCTGATCGTCCGCTGATTGAGGGCTTCAACCTGCACGTCAAGCCCGGTCAGCGCATTGCCATCGTCGGCCCGACCGGCTGCGGCAAAACGACCATGATTAACCTGCTGATGCGCTTCTACGACGTAAACAGCGGCGCAATTCTCGTCGACGGCACGGACATCCGCGACGCGACGCGCCACTCCCTGCGCAAGAGCTTCGGCATGGTCTTGCAGGACACTTGGCTGAAAGCCGGCACGATTCGCGACAACATCGCCTACGGCCGCCCCGACGCGTCGGAAGAGGACGTTATCGACGCCGCGAAGGCCGCCCACGCGCACAGCTTCATCCGCCGCCTCCCCGACGGCTACGACACGGTTATCACCGAAAACGGCGGCAACATCTCGCAGGGACAGAAGCAGCTGCTCTGCATTGCCCGCGTGATGCTGGGCGGCGAAAACGGTGAACTTCCGCCGATGCTGATTCTGGACGAAGCAACGTCTTCCATCGACACGCGCACAGAAATCAAGATTCAGTCCGCCTTTGCGCGGCTGATGAATGGGCGCACGTCGTTCATCGTGGCGCATCGGCTTTCGACGATTCAGGAAGCGGATGTGATTCTGGTGATGAAGGATGGGCATATTATTGAGCAGGGGACGCATGAGGAGCTGCTGAAGAAGCAGGGATTCTATGCGAATTTGTATCAATCGCAGTTTGCCTTAGGGTAACACCGCAGAAATGATGTGGTCGGCTGGCGAATGGGTTTTTCGTCAGATGCAAATGCAAATTCCGAAGGTTTACTGGCGGTAAATCGAGGGCAATACCGCACAAATGAGTTGGTGCGGTATTGCCTTTGTCATTTTCATTGACATATTGCTGTTCCCTATCCAAAAAGGGGATTTCATCAGCAATGTGGAATAATACTAATTCTTATCTATCGTGTGTTTCTATAGCAATTCTCAAAATTCC
>ERZ1504463.270-NODE-270-length-12062-cov-4.992171_pt1 | contig 12062 bp, 10 predicted proteins | sample MGYA00574786_ERZ1504463 | MGnify/ENA primary metagenome ERZ1504463 (study PRJEB39906, sample SAMEA3182092) | gut metagenome | biome: human; feature: gut; material: Stool; isolation source: human stools | place: Canada | collected 2013-11-25 ...
GTGGGCTCGGAGATGTGTATAAGAGACAGAATAAATCCTATTCTCATACGCATTCCTCCGTTAAAGTCCTACTTGTAAAAACAATGTAAGCAATAAAAGCATATGGGTCAAAATTAATCAGGTACAGCTTCTTTCCGAATACCATCCTTGCATACTATATCATTTAATAAATAATAAATCAAGCTCGGTTATTATTTAATTAAATATCACACATAGATTGTTAATAATCTCCTCCTGTTCATAAATTCCGTAATATTTTCTATACACGTTATAGGCCCCCTGCACCCTGAATGTAATAGATATATTAAGCCTTATATCATCTTTAAATTCCGGATGAATGGAAAAAATACTTTTTTTAATCTTCTCCTCAATTTTTTCGGGGAGTACAATTGCCTGATTGTCTGCAAACACAATATCAATCAGTGCTTTAGACGCAGACGTAGCATAAAAGAGTGTTCTTGTAAAACCTTCCGTATCGGAAAGAATTGTTTCAGGATTCTCTATATTGGAAAATACTTCATCAATTATTTCCTCCTGGATTGATGATGACAGATCATATACATCCTGATAATGGAGGTAAAATGTTGCCTTGCTGATTTCTGCTTTTTCAGTCAGTTCCTTTATTGTAATCTTTTCAAGAGGCTTATGTGACCTTAATTCAATAAATGCATTACGGATTGCAGCCAAAGTTTTTTTCATTCTTAAATCCATTTTATTATCCTTTTTCCTCTATGTGTCTATTAATTGACTAATTTTAAAAATAGCACGTTGTTTTTTAGACTGGTGTCTATTATCTTTATAACAGAAATACAGAATAAGTCAAGAGGTAAACAATATGGACAATTATGGTTTTTATACAGGAAAAATATTTGATGCCCACGAATGGCTGGGCGCCCATGTGGAGGATGACGGTGTAGTTTTCAGAACATTCGCTCCATCTGCTTCAGGTGTGGTTCTTCTTCATAAAGGCAGGGAAATCCCTATGAACTGCATTTCCGACGGCAATTTCTATGAAGTAAAAGTTGCTGATGCAGCCTGTGGTGACACCTATGAATACAGAATTTACCATCACGGAAGCCAATATACCGACCACTGTGACCCTTATGGTTTTGGTATGGAATTAAGACCTGACCACAAATCAATTATAAGAAATCTTTCCTCATACAAATTCAGGGACAGTGCATGGATTAAGAACAGGACTTCATGTATTAACGGTCCTCTTAACATATATGAATTACATGCCGGTTCTTGGAAAAAGAAAGGTGATGGCCCTACCGACTGGTATAATTACAGGGAACTTGTAAAACTACTCATTCCTTATCTTAAGGAAAACGGGTACAATTACATCGAGCTTCTTCCAATCAGCGAGCATCCATGCGATGAAAGCTGGGGTTACCAGAATACCGGCTTCTTTGCCCCTACAAGCAGATACGGCACCGCCGAAGACCTTATGTATATGATAGATGAACTTCACCGTAACAAAATCGGTGCAATACTTGATTTTGTGCCTGTGCACTTTGCTGTAGATTACTATGGTCTTGCCAAATATGACGGTTCTGCACTTTACGAATATCCTAACAATGACGTAGGTATCAGTGAATGGGGCAGCAATAACTTTATGCATTCAAGAGGTGAGGTCAGAAGTTTTCTCCAGTCATGTGCCAACTACTGGCTCCAGACTTTCCATTTTGATGGTCTCAGAATGGATGCTATCAGCCGTATAATTTATTGGCATGGTGATGAAAAAAGAGGTGTTAACGGTAATGCCGTTGATTTCATCAAATATATGAATCAGGGACTCAAAGACAGAAATCCCGGATGTTTCCTTGCTGCCGAGGACTCAACCAATTTTTCCAATGTTACCAAATCAGTGTCGGAAGGCGGACTTGGATTTGATTACAAATGGGATATGGGCTGGATGCATGATACATTATCATATTTTCAGATGTCACCGGACGACAGATATAACAATTACCATAAGCTCACTTTCTCCATGATGTACTACTATAATGAAAAGTTTCTTCTGCCTCTCTCCCACGACGAAGTGGTTCACGGCAAAGCTACAATTTTACAGAAAATGTATGGGGACTACGATATTAAATTTCCTCAGGCAAGAGCTTTTTATATGTATATGATGGTTCATCCCGGCAAAAAACTTAATTTCATGGGTAATGAACTCGGTCAGTTCAGGGAATGGGACGAAAAAAGGGAACAGGACTTTATGCTTCTTGATTTTCCCATCCATAGGGCATTTAACAATTACATTGCAGATCTTAACAAAAATTATCTTTCCCATTCGGCTTTTTTCGGAAAAGAATATGATTATGATGGTTTTAAATGGCTAGACTGTAACTCCCCTGACCGACTTATGTACTCTATTCTGAGAGAAGATAATAAAAGCCGTATATTTGCTATATTTAACTTCAGTAAATATGAGCAGATTGATTACCGGATTGAACTTCCGGATAATAAGGGTGTAAATATCCTTATGAACAGTGATTGGAAATGTTATGGCGGAAATGCCGATGAAAACAATGTGTTCTGGCATATTGACGGCAACACATTAACCTGCACAATGCCACGCTTCAGTGCCGCATTATTTGAATTAAAATAAATCACTGAGAACATACGCCTCCTGTTGTCAGATTTACAGGTCTGACTTCCGGATGGCGGTATGCCCTCAGTGATTTTTATATTATCCTATGTTATTACACGCTAACAACAAGGAAAAATTTAATAAGGAATATAATTGAAATTATATAAGTAAGAATTGAAACTTCCTTAGCCTTACCTGTGAATATTTTAATTACTGTGTAAGCAATTAATCCTAATCCAATACCATGTCCGATAGATCCTGATATAGGCATTGAAATTAACATAAGTGCTACAGGAACTGTCTGTGTCATATCATCAAAGTTAATTTTCTTAAGACCACTAATCATAAGGATACCAACATAGATGAGCGCAGCTGATGTAGCGGCAGGTGGAATAATTGCTGCAATAGGTGCAATAAACATACATGCAAGGAAAAGAATACCTGTTACCAAAGCTGTAAGACCTGTACGTCCGCCGGCTTCAACACCTGAAGCTGATTCTACGAATGTTGTAACTGTAGAAGTACCTGTTGCAGAGCCTACTACTGTTGCTACAGCATCTGAAATCAATGCCTGCTTCATGTTAGGCATCTCGCCATTTTCATCAACCATACCGGCTCTTGAAGCTGTTCCCACAAGAGTTCCGATTGTATCAAACATATCGATAATACAGAATGTAATTATCAGCGTAATTGCTGTAAACCATCCAATTTCAACAAATCCTGAAAAATTGAACTTGAATAAGGTTGTCTCCGCCATATCTGCGAATGGAGGTACAAAAGAAGCACCCTTAAGTGATGCAAATGGATTAGTATCAAGGAAGATAGCTTCGCCTGCCCAATAGATAACACAAGAAGCAAGCATACCAAGTAAAACGGCACCTTTAACTTTCTTATGAGCAAGTATAATGATAACAAATAATCCGATAAACATTGTCACTACAGCTAAAACCATTGCTGAGTAACCTGAGCCCATTGTATCTCTTGCAAGACCCGGTGTTAATGAACCGAAAAAGTCTCTCATTACATAGAAAGGGCCACCCTTATCACTATAAATACCCGCATTAGAACCAAAACCAATGTTCATAAGCATAAGACCGATTGCCGGAGCAATACCAAGTCGTACTCCCAAAGGAATTGCCTGAACAATTTTCTCACGTACATTAAGTACAGAAAGAATAAAGAAAATAATACCTTCAATAAGGATTATGCAAAGTCCAGCCTGAAATGATTCAGTGTAACTTAATCCAGTAATTGAAACAATATTACTTACAACTATAGCAAAAAAGCTGTTAAGTCCCATACCCGGTGCAAGGGCAAAAGGCTTGTTGGCAAGAAATGCCATTACGAACATACCGATTGCAGAAGCAATACATGTTGCGAGGAACACACCGTTCCATAACTCTGTTCCACCATTGGCACCAAAAGCCGTTAACAGGTTAGGATTTAATGCAATGATATAAGCCATTGTCATAAATGTGGTAAGACCTGCAACTATCTCAGTACGAACAGTAGTACCATTCTCTTTGAGTTTAAAAAGTTTTCCCATCTTTTCCTCCTTGGAATTTAATCGAGTGCTAAAATTATGCACTACTCATTTTAACACATTAACGTGTGTTATTTCAATATTTTTTCGTAACATTCCGGTCTTCTGTCTCTGAAAAGTCCCCACTCAAGTCGCATTGCGGCTATTTCATCAAGGTCAAATTCCTGTAAAAGAATGTCATCGCCTTTTCTTCCCGACTCACAGAGCAGTTCGCCCGTAGCATCAGTAATAAATCCGGAACCGTAAAACTCCAGTGAAGAACTCTGGTTTCCGTTGGCATCACACGGCGTTACTTCTTCAAGGCCGTATCTGTTGGCTGCTATAACAGGAATAATATTAGCTGCGGCATGACCTTTCATAACATTACGCCAGTGCTTCATGCTGTCACAGTTAAGGATAGGTTCACTGCCAATCGCCGTAGGATAAAATAAAAGCTCTGCCCCATTAAGTGTGAGGCACCTTGCTGTTTCCGGAAACCACTGGTCCCAGCATATACCGATTCCTATCTGTCCGTAAGTTGTTTTAAATGTCACAAATCCTGTATTTCCCGGAGTAAAATAAAATTTTTCCTGATAAAAATGGTCATCCGGAATATGTGTTTTCCTGTAAATTCCAAGTATTTTTCCGCAGTCAAGTACCACAACAGTATTATACAGAACATTTCCGTCCTTTTCATAAATACTCAATGGCAGAACAATATTTAGTTCCTCAGACACAGGCAGAAAATGTTTTACTGCATCATTATCCTCAACCGGTTTTGCAAATCCGTAGTACTCATATCGTCTTTCCTGGCAAAAATATTGTCTCTCAAAAAGTTCAGGAAGCAGAATAATTTCTGCTCCTTTTTCTGCGGCAGTCCTTACAAGTCTGTCTGCCGTAAGAATATTTTCATTAACTTCCCTGCTGCACTTCATCTGAATGGAAGCAACACATACTTTTCTCATTATTTTCCTCCTTTAGGAATCTGTTGGGTAATGCAATGAATATTTCCTCCTCCAAGCAAAATCACATCTGCTTTGACAGGGCATACCGTCCTGCCGGGAAATTCCTTTTGCAGAATATTAACCGCTGTTTCATCATTAACATCACCAAATTGTGGAACAATAACACTTTTATTGGATATATAGAAATTAACATAACTGGCAGCCAGCCGTTCTCCTGCTTCTCTCACATCCTCGCCTTCTTCAAACACATATCCTTGGAGGTCACTTTCTTTAACAAGGACAGGAGTTGAAGGAACCGGCAGTTTAACAATCTCAATAGATCTTCCCATTGCATCTTTTTGTTGTAAAAGATATTCTTCACATCTTCTGCTCATCTCATATTGAGGATCATTTTTATCATCAGTCCACGCAAGCACTACTCTGCCCGGTCTTGTAAATGCACATATGTTGTCAACATGCTCATTAGTCTCATCATTATATATACCGCAAGGGAGCCAGAGAACTTTTCTGCCGCCGAGTGTTTTAAGAAGTATATCCTCAATCTCATTTTTGGTCATTGAAGGATTACGGCCCTTGCTTAAAAGACATGCTTCCGTAGTAAGAATTGTGCCTTCTCCGTCGCTGTGAATCGAACCGCCCTCAAGTACAAAAGGATGGGCATCAAAAATCATATCTCCTGTATACTTTAAAAACCCGGAAGCTACCTTGTCATCTTTGTCATAATGCATATAAAGCCCGTCAAAGCTGCCTCCCCATGCGTTAAATTTCCAGTTAATTCCCATTCTGTTGCCTTTATCATCAACAACATAGGTAGGTCCCACATCTCTTGCCCATGCATCATCGCTTTCTATAATCACAGCCTCCATATTTTCCTTAAGGCTGTTTTTAACTTCTTCAATATGACATTCATCCGCAAGCATATATACTTTTTCACTTTTAGCAATGGCTTTGGCAACTTCCATAAAAGCTTTTTTGGCATCTCTGCCGTTATAAGGCCAGCTGCCCTGTCGCACGGGCCATATCATAATACAGCCGTCATGGGGTTCAAATTCACCGGGCATACGGTAATTTTTTATTATACTATAGTCCATTATCTATGAAAGCCTTTCTTTAAAGTCATTATATCCAAAAGATTTTATCAGACGGCAATCCCCGTTTCTATCCATTGAATATATGGATGGAAGCGGTATCCCGTTAAATGTATTATTTTTTACCATGGAATAAATCGCCATATCACAAAAAGTCAGGCGTTCGCCAATCTGAACATAATGGTCAAATCTGTAATTACCGATAATGTCACCGGCAAGACAGGTATTTCCGCCAAGCCTGTAGTCAAATTCTTTTTCCGGAGTCTCTATAATGCTGCCTTCTGATAATGGTGGTGTGTACGGCATTTCAAGCACATCCGGCATATGGCAGGCCGCACTTCCGTCAAGAATAAGGCAGGTTATTCCGCTGTTTTTAACCTTATCCAGCACCGTTGTGATAAAATAACCTGCATTAAGTGCAACCGCTTCTCCCGGTTCAATATATACTTTGACATTATATTTTTCTTTTATATGGGTAATACAGTCACATAAAAGCTCCACATCATAGTCTTTTCTTGTAATATGATGTCCACCGCCAAAATTTACCCATTTAACCTTCCTAAGAAGGAAATCAAACTTTTCTTCAACAACATCAAGTGTTTTCTTCAAATCATCCGAATTCTGTTCACAAAGCGTATGAAAATGGAGTCCGTCAATTCCGGTTAAATCTGCATTTCTAAGCAGGTCCGCAGTCACACCAAGGCGGCTTCCTTTTCCGCAAGGGTCATAAATTTCGTGTCCATTCTGCGTTGAAAATTCAGGATTAACACGTATTCCTATGCTGACGTTTCTGCATTTTTCTTTGTGTTTTTCTAACTGGGATATGGAATTAAATACAATATGGTCACATATTTTTACAAGTTCATCCATATCCTCATCCTTATATGCCGGAGCAAAAACATGGTTTTCCCTGCCCATTTCTTCTCTGCCAAGTCTTGCTTCATAAAGTCCGCTGGCAGTTGTTCCTGATAAATACTTTCCAATCAGCGGATACAAGGCATAATTGGAAAACGCTTTCTGCGCCAGAAGCACATGACAGCCTGTTTTTTTCATAACATCTGCAAGAACTTTGCAGTTTTCCTCTATGATATTTTCATCTATAACATAGCAGGGTGTTGGTAACTCGTTAATTTTCACTTTATAACCTCGCCGATTATTCTACAGTTGCAGGATTCTCATCAACAACCCAAGGAAGTCCGAACCTGTTAAGGGCCTCCATATATGGATCCGGGTCAAACTGTTCAGTGGTGAATACGCCAGGTTTTTTCCATATTCCCTGACATACAAGCATTGCTCCAATCATAGCCGGTACTCCTGTAGTATAACTGATTGCCTGACTTCCCACTTCCTTATAACATTCCTGATGGTCACAGACATTATAGATGTAAATTGTCTTTTCTTTACCATCTTTAACGCCGTTAAAAATACATCCTATATTAGTTTTGCCAACTGTTCTCTCTCCAAGTGAAGCCGGGTCAGGAAGAAGTGTTTTAAGAAACTGGATTGGAACTATTTCCTGTCCATTATGCATAACCGGTTCCGTTGACAACATTCCCACGTCTTCAAGACATTTCATGTGGGTAAGGTAGCTCTGTCCGAATGTCATAAAGAAACGGATTCTTTTTACTCCCGGAATATTTTTAGCAAGGGATTCTATTTCCTCGTGGTGCAGAAGATACATATCTTTCATTCCTACCTGTGGGAAATCATATTCCCTCTTAATGCTCATGGCAGGCACTTCAATCCATTTGCCGTTCTCCCAATAACTGCCCGGTGCGCTTACTTCCCTTAAATTAACTTCGGGATTAAAATTAGTTGCAAAAGGATAACCATGGTCGCCACCGTTACAGTCAAGAATATCTATTGTATGGATTTCATCAAAATAATGTTTCAGGGCATAAGCTGTATACACACTTGTTACGCCGGGATCAAAACCGGTTCCAAGAAGTGCGGTAAGTCCGGCGTTCCTGAATTTATCTTCATAAGCCCACTGGTAGCTGTAATCAAAATATGCACTGAAGCCTTCTTCTTTGCACCTTTTTTCATACTTTTCCCTCCAGACTTTATCCGTTGTATCCTCCGGTTCATAATTAGCTGTGTCAATATAATCAACGCCTGCTTCAAGGCATGCATCCATTATTGTAAGATCCTGATAAGGCAATGCCACATTAAGAACTGCCGTTGGTCCATACTCTTTAATAAGTGCGACAAGCTCTTCAACATTATCTGCGTCAACTTTAGCTGTTGTAATTCTTGTCTTAGTATGTGGTGCAAGTTTTTCTTTAACCGCCTCACATTTTGAAACCGTCCTGCTGGCAATACAGATATCCGTAAATACCTCACTGTTCTGACAACATTTTGCTATTGCAACTCCTGCAACTCCACCGCATCCGATAATTAATAATCTAGCCATTCTCTTTTTCCTCCTGTTCTAATAAATCCTCAACATATTTTGGCAGCATAAAAGCTCCAAGGTGAAGATTAGTAGTGTAATACCATGTTTTAAGATGTCTCTCTTCCCATCTTTTTGGATCAAAATCATTAAGCGGGTGATATTTTTTACTGGCAAAACCAAACATCCAGTAGCCGCTGGCACATGTAGGCACATGCGCCTGATATACCCTGCTTATAGGAAAACTTCTGTATACTTTCCTGTGCATTGAACGGAATGCTGATTCATCTTCATCAAAGAAGGGGCTTCCATGCTGATAAACCATTATTCCATCTTCCTTAAGTGCCTGATAACATATTCCATAAAATTCTTTAGTAAAAAGTCCTTCCGTGTGTCCAAACGGGTCTGTAGAATCATTTATAATTATGTCATATTCTCCTTTTCTGCCTCGCAGAAACCTAAGCCCGTCCTGATGATATATATGCACCCTTTCGTCATTAAAGCCTCTTGCCGTATCCGGAAAATATTTCATACATACCTCTACGAGTTCTTCATCAGGCTCAACAACATCTATTTCTTCAATTTCGGGATATGCTGTAAATTCGGTGCATACGCCTCCGTCACCGCCGCCTATTATAAGCACTTTTTTAACATCGGGATGTACCGACATCGGTACATGCGTAACCATCTCGTTATATATAAATTCATCTGCTTCCGAAAATACAATGCTTCCATCAAGAACAAGTATTCTGCCAAAAGATTCAGATTGCAGTATTTCTATACGCTGATATTCACTTTGTCCCGAATAAAGCTCTTTTTCAATTCTGATATCAAGGCAGACATTTTCTGTCTGATAATCAGAGAACCACATTTCTGCTTTTTTCCCTGCCATCTCATTTCTCCTGTATGATTATTTTAAAACCCTGATATTTTCCACATCCGGGTCAGCCGCACCCTGAAGACTGCAGCCTTTTTCTTTTGAAAAAACAATATGTTCAATTATCTCATCTGTTATCAGTTCTCCCGGTGCAAGTATTGGAATTCCCGGTGGATAACACATTACGAATTCACCACAGACATTTCCTGCACTTTTTGAAAGCGGCATTGAAACCTTCTCTGCATAAAATGACTGTTTAGGACTTTTAACAACTTCAGGCTCTATAAAATCTACACATGCAAGGTTGCTTCCATCCTTTGCATAAAGTCTTTTTATATCCTCCAATGCACCTACCAATCTCTCAATATCCCTTAACCTGTCGCCGATTGAAATGTATGCCATAATGCTTCCAAGGTCCCCGAATTCAATCTGAATATCATACTCATCCCTGAGCAAATCATACACTTCTATTCCCGTAAGCCCGATATTCCTTGTATATATGCAAAGCTTGGTAACGTCATAATCAAAAACATTAACACCATCCACAAGTTCACGCCCGTATGCATAATATCCACCGATTCTGTTAATTTCTTCTCTCGCATATTCTGCCATCTCAACAACTTTGTCAAAACATTCTTTTCCACGCAGGGCAAGATTACGTCTGCTAAGGTCAAGACTTGATAAAAGTAAATAACTTGCCGACGTTGTCTGAGTAAGATTAATTATCTGTCTTACAAGTCCTTTGTCCATATTTTGTCCCGTCAAAAGCACGGAACTTTGCGTCAGGCTTCCACCCGATTTGTGCATGGATACCGCCGCAAGGTCTGCCCCTGCCGCCATGCCCGATATTGGTAAATTACTTCCAAAGTAAAGATGTGTTCCGTGCGCTTCGTCACACAGTACTTTCATCCCATGGCTATGTGCCAAATCGGTTAATGATTTCAAATCACTGCAGATTCCGTAATATGTGGGATTGTTAATAAGCACCGCCACAGCATCAGGATTTTCTTCTATTGCCTTTTGCATCTTATCCACAGGTACCCCAAGCGATATACCAATCTCAGGATGTGTTGTAGGATTAACATAAACAGGTACCGCTCCGCATAAAATCAGTGCATTAATCACACTTTTATGTACGTTTCGCGGTAAAATAATTTTGTCTCCTTCTTTACATACAGACAAAACCATCGCCTGTACAGCACTTGTTGTCCCTCCAACCATCAGAAATGCTCCTGCCGCATTAAAGGCATCTGCCATCAGTTCTTCTGCTTCTGAAATTACTGACACCGGATTGCAAAGATTATCAAGAGGCTTCATGCTGTTCACATCAAGTCCTACACATTGTTCTCCAAGTAAATCACATAATTCCGGATTACCTCTTCCTCTCTTATGTCCCGGAACATCAAAAGGTACTACTCTCTTTTTCTTAAATCTTTCCAGTGCATCACATATAGGTGCATGCTTCTGTCTTTCCAAATCCATTTGAAGGTCTCCTTGTATATACAAAAATAACAGGTGGTATCATTACCACCTGTTGTCGTCCAATACAAATAATTATATGTTGCCAGAGTATTCAGCACATAAAAGCCTACTGCTCTTATTGACTTTCACAAGATGATAATGTAATCAATAATGCGGATTATCCGCCCGGCAGCCGACCCGCCTGTCCGTAAGGCTCTCTTCATAAATGAAGCGGTCTGAATTGACTCTCGTCACTAAAATGTAATTTAACACAAGTTATTTATATATGCAATATTTTTTTACGCTTTTACATCAACTTGATTTAGGATACAGGTAACTTACCCATTGACTTTACACTTGTATCTATCACATATGTCTGTGGATTCTTATCTTCATCGCTGGATAACGTTATGGTAAGGACGGTTCCGTCATATGAATAATTGTCAATTCTGGCATTCTTACTTGTTGAATCAAGGACTGTCATCTTATCAAGGTCAATTATAATATATGGACCCTTTACAGAATCAAAATCCATTATTGAACCTTTTATCTTATATGCAAACCTGTCATCTGATGGCTGATTCAATGTATTGCCATTGGAAGCATTGGTTGTGCTATCTTCACCAGCCTTTACAGAAGTTGTCTGCTGCTCTTCATTCTTCACAGAAGTTGTCTGCTGTTCTTCATCCTTTGCCGGAGTGGTCACTTCGGCTTCATTATTGTCACTTGAATCAATGGTATAATCTTTATTGACAAGTGAATCACTGCCTGCATTGCCGCATCCTGCTAACAACGCCATCATAAGTATAACCGGTACAAGTAACTTTTTCATAAAAATTCCTTCTTTCATTGAACCATTTCTTTTACTTCAACCACATTATACTACCCTTGTCAAGAGGTTATGAAAATCATTAATATCGTTTAGTTTATTTTACATTTTCATTTCGTATTCATTTTCTCTGTTTTTTCTTCTTTAATCATCTTAAATGCCTTTTGCAATTCAGTTTCCGGTACACCAAGTAAAGAAGCAATTTCAGGATTACTCATGCCTCTCTTTTTTAGATTGTTGCTTAATGTTATCCATGATTTGTATTTTTCCTTTAGTTCTTCGGCTTTTCCCTTAGCTCTGCCTTCTTCTATTAATCCTTCAAATGCTTCGCA
>ERZ1504463.281-NODE-281-length-11723-cov-3.373329_pt1 | contig 11723 bp, 11 predicted proteins | sample MGYA00574786_ERZ1504463 | MGnify/ENA primary metagenome ERZ1504463 (study PRJEB39906, sample SAMEA3182092) | gut metagenome | biome: human; feature: gut; material: Stool; isolation source: human stools | place: Canada | collected 2013-11-25 ...
CACCCACCTATGAGCAAGCTCATGTGGGCTTAGACCTTTTGACCCTGGCATCATACAATTTCGATATTACCATATTACAACTTGTATGCTTCTGCTAACAAGTTGTATTTCCTACGACAAGCTCCGGCTGGATGAGAATCTTTCTCTCTTCCGGTCCCAGAGATTCCCCATGAAGCAGTGACAGTAACAGCTGTGCCGCCATTTCTCCCAGTTTTTCCTGGGGATGAACGATAGTGGTCAGTTGAAAACCTCCGCCGATGGCCATGTAGGAATTGTCATAACCGGTGACGGAAATGTCCTCCGGGATGCGAATCCCCCGTGACGTCAGCGTCGGGATGACCTGCATGGCGATCTGGTCATTGTAACAGACCACACTGTCGAGTCTGGTTCCCTTGGAGATCAGACGCCGGATTCCCTCCTGTGGGTGGACTTTACGATCCTCGGTATGGAACCAGATCACCTTGTCCGGATCGTAGAGGACACCTGCTTCCTGCAGGGCCTGTACATAGCCCCGGTGACGGTTCTGTCCCTGGATGTCATCTGCCTTGAACACTCCGGCAATATCGCGATGCCCGGTATCCAGGAGATATTTTGTGATCAGATGACCTCCCCTGCAATCGTCCATCAGCACCTGGGGCTTGTCTTCCATCTGGTCGAAGCAGCCTTGAATAAACACATAGGGAATTCCGTATTCTTCCAGCCGCTCATACAGATGCAGATGTCTGCAGCTGATCTGGCTCTTACTGGGTTCGATGATGACCCCGTCGATATCCTTCTGCAACAGTTCCTCCAGACACCGTGCCTCCTGGCTCCGGGAGTTTCTTGTATTTTTTAATAAAATGCTATACCCCTGTGCCGTAAGAACTTCATCGATGCCCTGAATAACCCGGGGAAAAATATAATCCGACAGATAGGTGGTCACCACGGCAATGTTGTGAGACTTATGCTCCGGGCGGACCCGCTCCGACACAAAGGTGCCTTTCCCGTGTACCGCATAGATGTATCCCTCCTGTTCCAGAATGGCCAGTGCCTTGCGGACGGTCTGGCGGCTCACCTGATAAGCGGCGGCCAGCTGGTTCTCCGAGGGAACACGGTCACCGCTGCGCAGTTCTCCCAGTCGGATCTGTTCCTGTAAATCATGATGCATTTTATAGTATTTCAGCTGTTTTTCTTCCATACGTATCCGTCCGCCCCGCTCCTTCTCTATCCGGTTTTGTGCAACTCTATTCCGTTTTCCGGGTATCGCTCCCCGGCACATTTCAGTATTTTTCGCCTTCCAGCAGGATCAGCCGCCGGATTTCTTCCGCTCCGCTGACACGTTCCCCTTCTATGGTATCATTATGGATCACATAATCACAGATCTTGCGATTACGCTTTTCCGCATCGATAGACAGGATCCGAAGTGTCTTTTCCTCGGTGTCATAGTCGGAATCAATGATATCGGCGATCAGCTTTTCTTTATCTCTCGCCACATAGATAATATGGGTGGGAAAGGAACGCTTCATGGCAATGGCACCGCACATATCCACGGGGATCACCGCAAACTTTCCCTGATCCAGCAAGGTCTGAATGTCTTCCTTTCTGGTGCCGTACCGTACCCCGGCATAAGCCGTTTTTTCAAAAAAGTTCATCCGGTCGAAGGCTTCCTCCGGGACGTACTTGTGGCCGTAGCGCCCCGGTTCCGTGCAGTAGTTCACCGGGCGGACAAAAATCTCCCCACTCTCTGTCCTTTCGCTCGCACCTGTCCCTCGGCTACCGCACAAAGCTTCCGTAATCTCCCGTTTGCCGGAGCCGGACGGCCCCACCAGGGCCAGCACCGCCGGAGCAGTGATCTTCTCTGTCTTAGAAGTGGATGCTTTCATGATCTGCTTCACCAGAGAGACAAATTCCGCCATGGTATTTACGGACAACAGCCCCGTCATTTTGGCATTCCAGGGCTTCCGCATCAGCACCGGATACTCCGCCTTGCTCTCCAGAATATTGTGGATGGCATCATCCAGCACAATATCAAAATGGACACGATCCTTGGCACTTCCCAGAATAATATTTTCCGGTGGAAGCTCCGGGAACTGGGTCATGATCTGTTCTGCCCGCACTCCCATAAAATGTGGTGACACCGCAGTAATGAAAAAGACATCCGCGATCTGCATCAGTCTGCGGATCCCTCGTTTCGTCTCCTCGGTCGGGATCTGCCTTTGGTACAGTTCCGGATCGTTATAGAATTCTTTGATCACCGAAGTCCGCCCTTCGTTGGCCCAGGAAGTGATTTCCTCCATGCGATAGGGTTCCTTCGGATGATATTTTTCATTTGCCATACGGATGGCGATACTGTTAAACGGGGCGGTAACATCGTCCCAATCAATACCGATGCTGGGTCTGAGCATGCTGTAGTCCTCACTCTTTCTATGTTCAATGCGATCTATCACACCATGTGATTTTAGTGCATTATGCTTTTTGCACATTGTGCATTCCCGTTTCCGGAATACTTCTGCTATTTAGCATAGCATAAACGAATACGCAGTACAATCCATACCGTAGCCGCTCTCTTTGGCTCTTCTACCGTTCCAATCGGCATTGTTTATTTTGCCGTACTCTTTTTCCTTGGATATATCATGTTTTTGGGGCTTATCATCCATTTATCATATTTTTTGTTGTAATAATGCACAATCGCTTTTTTCTCTATATTGCCCAATTGTCAGCACTTTTGAACTGTGCTAGTATACATGTACAGGAGGAGAATTCATGACCAACCGGGAATTATTAGAGACGATAGTAATTAAATTAGAAAGTATAGACCAACGACTGGGCAGGGTGGAGCAACGACTTGATAAGGTCGAACAGCGACTCGACAGGGTGGAGCAGCGACTTGATAAGGTCGAACAGCGACTCGACAGGGTGGAACAACGACTTGATAAGGTCGAACAGCGACTCGACAGGGTGGAGCAGCGACTTGATTCACTGGAGCAAAGATTCGATTCTTTGGAACAACGTGTTTCCAATCTGGAATCCGGTCAGATTGCCATGGAACAGCGCCTTACCAATCTGGAATCCGGTCAGATTGCCATGGAGCAGCGCCTTGCCAATCTGGAATCCGGTCAGATTGCCATGGAACAGCGCCTTACCAATCTGGAATCCGGTCAGCTCTCTATGGCGAATCGCCTTACCAATATAGAGTTGACTCTTGAGAATGAAGTCAGTCGTAATATCTGTACAATTGCAGAAGCTCATTTAGATTTATCCAGAAAATTCGACCGGGCCTTAAAAGTAAAAGAAGATGATGAACTGGTTCGCGTCCGGCTTAATGTATTGGAAAATGATGTCCGAAAAATAAAGCAGCGGCTGGAAATTGCATAGTTTATTCTTATCAGTACCTTATCTTAATGGATAAGGTATTTTTTTGCCCTTCTTTTTGTTGACTTATCAACATCCTTGTGTTACACTTCATAAAGTTGTTGCAGTGTCAACATTTTACAGGAGGAACCTTCATGCAGGATCGTTTTGAAAGATTTGTGGTATCTATCACAGAATTGCACCGTTATCTGCAAAAATTGAAAGAACTGGAAATGGGACAGATGGACTTAAAAGCCGGTTATACCATGTGTCTGTATTATCTGGGAAAGCACCCGGAGGGGCTGACCGCCACGCAGCTGACGGAGCTGTGTAAGGAAGACAAGGCCGCCATCTCCCGTACCTTAAGCCAGTTGAGTTCCAAGGGGCTGGTGTCCTGCGAGCTGCCGGAACATAAACGTTCCTACCGCACACTGTATTATCTGACAGAAGAAGGCAATACTGTAGTCAAAAAGATCAGTTCCCGGATCTATTCCGCACTGGCTCACGGCGGTGATGGCATGACGGAAGAACAACGGTTGAATCTCTATGGCTCTCTGGAACGGATCTCCCATAATCTGGAGCAGTATCTTACAGAGTTTTCTGTCAAGCATCTCACAGAGAAATGATCCATCCGCAACTCACCCTGACCGGCTTTCCAACAGAATTAACAGCAAGGTGACATGAACGATGTCGTATGTCCATCCCGATGGATGCCCCGGCGCATTTCCGCCCGAAAGAATATTCATCATAACTATATATAGAAAGTACAGGAAACAATTATGGAAAAAATACGTTTTATCACGGACTCCGCATCCGATATGAACAGTTCAAGAGAGGACGTCACGATTCTCCCCCTGCATATCCGCTTCGGTGAGGAGGAATATGCTGACGGTGTCACCATCAGTCATAAGGAATTCTATGAGAAACTGATCGAATGTGATACTCTGCCCACCACCAGTCTGGTATCTCCCGCAGTCTTCGAAGAAGCCTACGAAAAAGCTGTATCGGCCGGAGAAACTGTCATTGTGGTTACTATTTCCAGCAAGCTGTCCGGCACCTGCCAGAGTGCCCGGATCGCTGCCGAGGATTATGAAGGCAAAGTCTTCGTCGTAGACAGTCTGAATGCCACCATTGGGGAACAGATTCTGGTAGAATACGGCCTGCAGCTGAAAAAGCAGGGAATGACCGCGGAAGAGATCGTAAGCGTTCTGCAAGAGCAAAAGCATAAGATCCACACCATGGGACTCTTAGACACTCTGGAATACTTGAAAAAAGGGGGCCGTATCTCCCCCACTGTGGCATTCATCGGGGGTGCTCTGGCCATCAAGCCCGTGGTAGCAGTCGTAGACGGTGAGATCATTATGCTGGGAAAAGCCCGTGGTTCCAAAAACGGCAGTAACTTCCTCATCCGTGAAATTGAAAAAGCGGACGGCGTGGACTTCTCCAAGCCCTTCTGTCTGGGCTATACCGGTCTGAGTGACGAACTTTTACAGAAATACATTCACGACAGTGAGCATCTCTGGAAGGATTATGCCAAGGAGCTTCCCGTCAGCACTCTGGGTGCCACCATCGGAACCCATGTGGGCCCGGGTGCTGTTGCCGTTGCATTCTTCGAACATTAAATCTATTACAATTTTTCCCATTTGCTCAAAATAGGACTAATTTCCCACAGCTGCCCCACTGACAAATTTCTCCTCTTATGGTATATTGTAAAATCATTTTATATTGTTTGTTCATTTTCTACATTACCAGAGAGGAGAATTTTTATGGGGTTGAACCTGTTACTATCCACAAATCATATCGTCATCCACAGTTACTCTCCCGTGGCAGATTTTCTGTTGGTGGTTATGTGTCTTCTGGCATTGTTACTGATCCGACAGACTTTCATTAAACAGAGCCGGACCTTTCGGATCTTCAAGGCCTGTTTTGCCCTGCTTTTCATTGCCGCAGTTTCCAATATCGCCTTTTATTATGCCGACCTTTTTTCCAGACAGAACACCCTTCTCTGGATCCTCCGGGCCGTCTACCATATCAGTCTTCTGTCCCTGTTCTGTCTCTATATTGCTTACCTGAAAATACTGATCGTCTTCCCGAAAAATATCGGCAGGAAATATACCTTTCTGTCCTTCGCCATCCTTGTGGTGACCGGAGTTGCCGATCTGGCATCTCCTCTGACCGGTTGGGGATTTCATCAGGATCATTACGGAATCTGGTATGAAAATATCCTGTCCACTCCTTTTATGGTCGGATATCTTCTGTATCTGGCGGTGATCCTCTTTCTGTTGGTTCGCTACCGCCGCAGACTTCCTACCGCACTGTTCCATATGCTGATATTTACTGAGACGGTCTGTGGATTGATTGTAGTCATGGAAGCTGCCATGAATACGACTTCTTTCCTGGCCACAACCTATTTTCTGCCGCTTCTGGTGGTATTGTACATGCTCCATGCCAACGCCTACGACCCGAAGACCGGTGCCCTGGGTTCCGCATCCTTGGATGAATATCTGCGCCAACAGCGACAGACCGCTCAGGATACCTACTACCTGTGCCTGCGCTTTGACATGGATTTCGAATACGTCATGACAGAGGAAATGGGAAAGCTGTTCTACAGCTTCTGGACGGATTATTTTCGAAAGGGTATGTTGTTCAATCCTTCCACCAGCTTCTTCGTACTGGCAGTGGACAGCCACAATATCCCGGATGCCACAGAAAGGGCAGTATCCCTGATTAAAAAGGTGTTCCAGAAATATTATGAAGAATATAAGCTTCCCTACAAGCTGGTACTCTTCGACCATCTGGACTTTTGTGAGAATCTGGAACAGTTCTACGAGGTATTCAATTACTTTTCCGAAAAAGTAGCGCAGAATTCCTATCGTGTCTTCGGGGAAGAAGATTACCAGACTTATAAAGAAATGCATTATATCAAGTCCCAGTTGAAGGATATTGCGGAACACGGCTCCTTAGATGACGAACGCGTTCTGGTCTATTGTCAGCCGGTACGGAATGTCCACACGGGTACTTACGATACCGCAGAATCCCTGATGCGTTTGCGTCTGCCACAGACAGGACTGGTATTCCCGGATCGTTTTATTCCTCTGGCAGAAAAATACGGCTACATCCACCGCCTCAGCATGATCATTCTGAATAAGACCTGTAGGCAGATCAAGCAGATGCAAGATGAGGGCTATCAGATCTCCCGTGTATCCGTAAATCTTTCTGTGGAAGAGCTGGGCGAAAAGGACTTCATGGAAGAATTCAAATCCATCGTACGAGCCGCCGGAATCGACTTCCACACCATTGCCGTTGAGTTTACGGAGTCCCAGAACGATACGGAATACGAACTGGTACAGGAATGCGTCAGTGAGTTCAAACAGTTGGGGGTATGTACTTATCTGGATGATTTTGGAACCGGTTATTCCAATTTCGACCGGATCTTAAGCCTGAAACTGGATGTGGTCAAATTCGACAGAAGCCTTTTACTGATGGCGGATCAGGATGCCAATTCCCGCTTCATGCTGGATTACTTCTCTACCGCCTTTGAGCGTCTGGGTTACAAGGTACTGTACGAAGGTGTAGAGACCGATGCTCAGGAAGAACTGTGTATCATCAGTCATGCAGATTATTTACAGGGCTATAAGTTCTCCAAGCCGATTCCCATTGAAGAATTGCCCCGGTTCCTTACGCGGGGCTGATATTGCGATTGCCGCATCCATTATTATTCCGGACACCGCTTCTGCGGTCCCCGCATACACAATAAAAATCCCGAAGGCCTTTCACAGTCTCCGGGATTTCTCTTTGCTTAACTTTATTTATCTTTTGTATCTTGCGCTTATATTAAGCAGCCTTCTTAGCCTTCTTCTCTTTCATCTGCTTAGCGAAGGTCTGTGCACCTTCCACTACCAGGAAGATTGCCAGCACTGCCATTGCAGTTGCGAAGAACAGTTGGAACCAGTCACCCCATGCAGCGGTGCCGGCGCCGATAGCCTTACACTTGTTGATTACAGTGATCACCAGGCTGGTCAGAGTTGCAGCAAGCATGAATACCATAGGGAAGTAGAACATCTTGTTGTTCTTACCAACTTCACCCAGCCATGCAGCTACTGCCATCAGTGCGATACCTGCCAGCAACTGGTTGGCTGCACCGAACAGACCCCAGATCTGGCTCAGAGACAGACCACCCAGGATACAACCGATCAGTACCATAGAAACAGTACCGAACAGAGGATGAGCCAGCACTTTACGTGCGCCCTTGGCATCCTTGTAAGTGGCTTCGCCTTCCTTCAGGAACAGCTCGGAGAACATGAAACGGCTCAGACGGGTACCGGTATCCAGACTGGTCAGTGCGAATACGGATACAGACAGAGTTAATAGTGCGTAAATGGTGCCATATGCCTTGGAAGTCTCGGTACCGAACATGGATGCGATACCTGCAGCGAATGCAGCTGCGGGAGATCCGAACTCACCGTTTAAGTACTTCTGATATACTGCACCGACTGCTACCAGAGCGATGATACCCAGAGCAGACTCGATTAGCATGGAGCCGTAACCGATTGCCTTGGCATCCTTCTCGTTAGCTAACTGCTTGGAAGAAGTACCGGTAGCGATCAAGCTGTGGAAACCGGAACATGCACCACATGCTACAGTGATGAACAGCATAGGGAACAGGGTCTGTCCTGCCTTGGGCTCCCAGCTGGTGAAAGCTGGAATATCGAAAGCAACAGTACCGGTGAAAGCACCTGCAACCACACCGATGAATGCCAGACCGATCATAGCGTACAGTAGGAAGCTGGACAGATAGTCACGGGGCTGTAACAGGATCCATACGGGAACCAGGGAAGCTACAGCGATGTACACACCTACGAATACGATCCATGCGATACGGTTCATTGCAAAACCAACGTTCAGACCTAAAACAGTAATAGCTACGATACCGATGATACCACCGATGGTAGCGGGCAGAGTCTTGACACCCATTCTGTTGGTCACATAACCATAAATAACAGCCAGAACGATAAATAACAAAGAGATCATAGCGGTAGACTGGTTACCGGTAGGATTGGTCACAAAACCGAAAGCGGTCTTGCCGGCTTCGTCTGCCACAGTCAGGAAAGTACCTGCCACGATGTTAACGAAGGAAGCGATTACCAGAATCAATACCAGAAGTGCGAAGATGATGAAAAGCTTCTTTGCTCTGGATCCCATGGAATCCTCGATGATCTCACCTACAGATTTACCGTCATGTCTGATAGATGCGAATAAAGATCCGAAGTCCTGCAGACCGCCGAAGAAAATACCACCGATAATACACCACAGGAATACGGGAACCCATCCGAAGATGGAAGCCTGGATCGGTCCGTTGATCGGGCCTGCTCCGGCGATAGAGGAAAAATGATGTCCCATAAGTACGGCGGGCTTTGCTGCAACATAGTCTACACCATCCTCCTTCTCAATAGCAGGAGTCTTCTTGGTAGGATCAATGCCCCACTGTTTTGCCAGCCAGGAGCCATAGAACACATAGCCGATAAACAATAATACGATAGCGGCCAAAACAATTAATAATGCTGTCATTTGTGTTTCTCCTTTTCTTATACACAGATTTAATTTTTCGCAAATACACGAATTGCTCCGCTAAAATCCGCTCTCGCAATTCTAAAACTGTTCGGAATCCGTTAATTTACTTTGTAAATTACTGCTTCCTCACAGTTTTTCGGTCCATAAATTCAAATATCTTACCATGCAAGCATGCACGATATTTGGAATTTCTGTCCCTTGTATTTACTGTATTGCCTTTTTCACGAGCTTCTTCAAAATCTGTCCGTGGCGGTTGTGGACGATCCGACCCGAAGATAACTCGGCGACAATCAAACGGTAATTACTCCAGCCATGAAATCCCCAGAGGTAACTCTGATAATGCTTGCACTTTTTCACCTGTGTAAGCGCATCCTCCTCTGCATGACCGGTCAGAATGATCAGGACAACATCGCTGTTCCGATGATTGGATGAGGGCTGCACGTTGGCAGTTCCCCGTTCCCAGGCGATGGAGTCCAGTTCCAGAAGGCGATCCTTTGATAAAGATTCTCGTTGGTGTCAATATCTGCCACCTTAGCTTTCTTGATCAGAAAGTACTGCTCATTATGGGATCCGAAGATTGCTTCGGCTGCGAATGGCGGTTCTACAGCCTCTGTTTTGATATTGTAGTAGGTCTGATAAGATCGCAGGACGCGTTCCAGCGCTTCCCCGGGAGTAAGTGTCTTTTGTAATTCCATTCTGCTTTCCTTTTAAGCATGCGTAATCGATTACATTTACGTTCATGCTATCGATAGCTTTAGCACGTCGAAGTGTCAAATGCAACGGTTTTTTTAGCATTTCTTTACACTTTTTTATAAATACATACTTTATCGTTATATGTTAGTCCTCTGACAGCTTTTTTCCAAGGTGCAAATTTAACCTATATACCATTACAAATTTAATCTCTTTATCTGGATAAACTTATTGACTTTTGTTGGGTAACCGGAAATCATTCTAAAAAAAAGCAGCCGATTTTCATCAGCTGCCAATTTTTAGGAATGATTCTTCTCTTCCTTGATCTCCCAATGGATCAGGAAAGTCAGTGCCGCACGAAGTCCGATGATACCGGCTACGGTAACGATCTCCTTCCAGTCTCTGACAATAACGGTCTTAAGAATCTCACTGCACAACTTGAATTCCAGCCCTACAGCAAGCCCCTGCGCCAGGGTGATCTTCATATCCGGCACCCGCCGCACATAATTATAAAACCCTTTCAGACCGGAGAGAATAATAACGATCACTCCGACAAATTCAAAGAACAGTATTGCCACCTGGACAATATTGTTCATCACGTTTTCCAGGAATTCAATGATAAGCTCTATGTGGAACATGCACAGCCCCCCGCTTTTCTTACACTTCTTTTTTCATTGTAGCGTATCCAAAAAGGGCGTGCAAGATGTATCTTTATCTTTTTATCAGCTATTTTTCTTCTGTTTTCAATAATTCCTGCATAGTATGCCAGCCAAGCACCGCGCATTTTACCCTGGCAGGCATGTGGGCGATATCCTGCAATACGGAGGCTTCCTCCAGTTCGTCCCGCTCTTCCTCGGTAATACTTCCCTTAATCATCTTGAGGAACAGGTCTGCCAGATGCAACGCTTCCTCCTTGCTTCTGCCAATGACCAGCTCCAGCATCATGTCCGCGGAAGCCTGGGAAATGGCACAGCCGTCGCCTTCGAAGGCACCGTCAACTACCACACCATCCTCCACTTTCAGCTCCAGAAAAATGTCATCACCACAGCTGGGATTAACGCCCTCCAACACCAGATTCGCATCCTCCAGCTTGTGCTTGTGATACGGATGCAGATTGTGCTCCGTCAGGATTTCATTATAAAATGTCTTATTCTCCATAGCCCATCTGTCTCCTTATCTTTGCAAGGCTTTCTAAAAATGCCTGAATCTCTTCTTCCGTATTGTAGACACCCAGGCTTACTCTGGTGGTGGACAATACTTTCAAATGTTGCAATAACGGCTGGGCACAATGATGTCCCGCCCGGACCGCGATATGATCCGCATCCAAAATAGAAGCCACATCATGGGGATGCACACCGTCCAGTTTGAAGGTCACAATGCCGTGATGGTCTTCTGCTTTCTGTGAGCCCAGAATGTGTACTGCGGGAATCTCTTTCATGCCATCCATCAGCATGGCTGTCAGCTTCGCTTCTCTCTCTTCGATAAAGTCAAAACCGATCTTCTGCACATACCGGATTGCCTCTGCCAGTGCATAGGCTCCGGCACCGTTTACCGTTCCTGCTTCGAACTTATGTGGCACTTCCGCCCACACGGCTCCGGTACGGCTGACGGAATCGATCATTTCCCCGCCGCACAGGAAAGGAGGCATCTGCTCCAACAGTTCTCTCTTCGCATATAACGCACCAATTCCCATGGGAGCATACATCTTGTGTCCGGAAAATGCCAAAAAATCCACATCCAGATCCTGTACATCCACTGCCATATGGGGAACGCTCTGGGCTCCGTCTGCCACGAAATAAGCGCCTGCCTCATGTGCCAGCTGCGCAAAACGCTTGATATCATTTTTGCAGCCCAGCACATTGGATACCTGGGTCATAGCAACGATCTTCGTTCGTTCGCTCAGTGCCTCCTTAAAAGCTTCCTCGGTATATTTTCCGTCTTCGGTGCACTCCAGATACTTCACCACTGCTCCGGTTCTGGCTGCCGCCTGCTGCCAGGGCAGGAGATTGCTGTGGTGCTCCATAATGCTCACCAGGATCTCATCTCCCGGTTTCAGTACCAGTGAGCCGAAACTGTAGGCCACCAGATTCAAGCCTTCCGTGGCATTGCGGACGAAAACGATCTCCGCCGCC
>ERZ1504463.304-NODE-304-length-11340-cov-3.605671_pt1 | contig 11340 bp, 9 predicted proteins | sample MGYA00574786_ERZ1504463 | MGnify/ENA primary metagenome ERZ1504463 (study PRJEB39906, sample SAMEA3182092) | gut metagenome | biome: human; feature: gut; material: Stool; isolation source: human stools | place: Canada | collected 2013-11-25 ...
TCTTTTTTGGAGCAGGGTACGGGAGTCGAACCCGCCTTAACGGCTTGGGAAGCCGCTGTAATACCGATATACCAACCCTGCGAATGGAGAGAGTATATCATATCTTTCGTGTCATTTCAAGGCGAAATATTCATGTTGGCACAAATCCTTTCATATTCTTTGCCAAACGAAGAAAGGAGCTCCGCCATGAAACGAATGTTACCGATGATCCTGCTGCTTGCGCTGCTTTTGTGCGTCCCCGTGCGCGCCGACGAGCTCACGCTCGACGCCCCCTCCGCACTGCTCATGGAAAAGCAGACCGGCACGGTGCTCTTTGCCAAGGATGAGCACACGCCGCGCGAGCCCGCTAGCGTGACAAAGGTGATGACGCTGCTGCTCACGATGGAGGCCGTCGACTCCGGCGCGCTCTCATATGACGATGCCGTCACGGGCAGCGCGCACGCCGCGTCCATGGGCGGCAGCCAGATCTGGCTCAAGGAGGGCGAGCAGATGCGCGTCGAGGACCTCATCAAGGCCGTGTGCGTCGTCTCCGGCAACGACGCGGCCGTTGCGCTCGGCGAGCACCTCGCAGGCAGCGAGGAAGCGTTCGTCGCGCGCATGAACGAGCGGGCGAAGGAGCTCGGCATGAACGACACGCACTTTGTCAACTGCACGGGCCTTCCCGCAGAGGGGCACGTCACCTCCGCCTACGATATCGCACTCATGTCGCGCGAGCTCGTCCTGCATCACCCCGATATCCGCCGCTTTACGACGATCTGGATGGATTCGCTGCGCGACGGGCAGTCCATGCTCGTCAACACCAACAAGCTCGTGCGCTTTTACCCCGGCGCGACGGGACTCAAGACCGGCTCAACAAGCACTGCCAAATACTGCATCAGCGCGACGGCGGAAAAAGACGGCATGGAGCTCATCGCCGTTATCTTAGGCGGCAGCACGAGCGACAAGCGCTTTGCCGACGCCAAGGCGCTTTTGAACTACGGCTTTGCGTCGTATTCGCTTGTCACCGCTGCGCCGGAGTCGCCGCTGCCCGCCGTGCCCGTGACGCTCGGCACACAGAAGACGGTCCAGACCGTTCTGACGCCGGACAACGCCCTGCTCCTGGAGAAAAACCGCGCGGGCGGACTCACCCAGTCGCTCGCGCTGCCCGAGACGCTTGAAGCGCCCATCGAGGCCGGTGAACCACTCGGCACGCTCGACATTTTCGACGCGGGCGGCACGGCGGTCGCGTCCCTCCCGCTGCTCGCGGGCGAGAGCGTCGCGCGCGTGACATGGTGGCAGCTCTTCTGCCGCTGCATGGAAGCGGCGTTCTGCGTCGGCTGACAAAAGCTGCCGTTTTTACTAATTTTTTTGTGTTTTTACGTTTTATTTCGTCGTGATTGAACAGTTTTTTGTTCGTCAGCGCAGAAAAACGCGTTTCCCGCTTGACAGAATCGAGAAAAGGTGTATACTGCAAGCAATTTCATAAGTCTTGATAGAGGCGCGGCTGACAAGAGTAGCCCCCGATAAAACGGCAGGAGACCGTGGGGTGCGAAAGGGGACGCCGCCGAAGGGTCGGTCAAATTCCTGTTTGGTCGATACTTGGGTCGTCGGGAAATACCCGGCGGACTGTCGTCCGAAAGGACGGAGTGCTGTCATGATCGACGCAGTCAGGAGCTTCGATGTTTTTCTCATCGGTTTTTGATGTTTTGTGTTAAGTCATGATAGAAATCATGGCTTAATTTTTTTGCTCTGTGCTTGTGACACAGGAAAGGAGAAACATCATGCAATTCGTCGGAACCTTCTGGGCGCTCGTGCCCCCCATCATCGCCATTACGCTGGCGCTGATCACCAAGGAGGCGTACTCGTCTCTCTTCATCGGCGTTGTGATCGGCGCGCTGTTCGCCTGCGACTTCTCCCCCGTTGCAACGATCGACATGATCGTCAACGACGGCATCATCACCGCCGTTTCGGATAACGCGGGCATTTTCCTCTTCCTCGTGCTGCTCGGCATCATCGTGGCGCTCGTCAACCTCGCCGGCGGCAGCGCGGCATTCGGCCGCTGGGCGGAAAAGAACATCCACACCCGCGTGGGCGCGCAGCTTGCCACCTTTATTCTCGGCATCCTCATCTTCATCGACGACTACTTCAACTGCCTGACCGTCGGCTCGGTCATGCGTCCGGTCACCGACCGCCACCAGATCTCGCGCCCCAAGCTCGCCTACCTCATCGACGCCACCGCCGCTCCCGTGTGCATGATCGCGCCGATCTCGTCCTGGGCGGCCGCCGTGTCCTCCACGGCCGAGGACCTCGACACCGGTATCTCCGGCATCCAGCTCTTCATCCGCGCCATTCCCTATAACTTCTATTCCCTGCTGACCTTTGTCTTCATCATCACGCTCACGCTGCTCAAGTTCGACTACGGCCCGATGCGCGGCTTTGAAGAGCGCGCCCGCAATACCGGCGACCTCTCTGGCAGCGCCGGCAGCACCGAGGAAAACGCCAACCCCCACGGCCGTGTCATCGACCTTATCCTTCCCGTTATCGTGCTCATCATCACCTGCACGGTCGGTATGCTCTATGTGGGCGGCTTCTTCGGCGCCGATACATCCGGCTGCACGGACTACGCCGGCGACTTCATCGGCGCCTTCGGCAACACCGACGCGTTCGTCGGTCTTCCCTGGGGCGGCATCATCGCGCTGGTGCTCACGGTCATCTACCTCGTCGCCCGCCGCGTCGTCGGCTTCCGCGAGGCCATGGGCTGCATCCCCAAGGGCTTCCAGGCCATGATCTCCCCCATCATCATCCTCACGCTTGCCGTTTCCCTCAAGACCACGCTCAACGCGCTTGACGCCGCGGGCTTTGTCCACGACCTGATGCAGGCGGCCTCCACCGGTCTTTACAATATGCTGCCTGCCGTCATCTTCCTCGTCGCGTGTGTGCTGGCCTTCGCCTCCGGCACGTCCTGGGGCACGTTCGGCATCCTCATCCCCATTGTCACCGCCATCTTCCCCGGCGACAGCGCGCTGCTCTATATCGGCATCTCCGCCTGCTGCGCGGGCGCTGTGTGCGGCGACCACTGCTCCCCCATCTCCGACACGACCATCATGTCCTCTGCCGGTGCGCAGGTCGAGCACGTCAACCACGTGGCAACGCAGTTGCCCTATGCCATCACCGTCGCGTGCCTGAGCTTTGTGTGCTTTGTGCTTGCGGGCTTCGTGCAGAACTGGATCATCTGCCTTGCCGTCGGCATTGTGCTCACGATCGCCACGCTCTTCGCCATCCGCAACGTGGAGACCCGGAAGGCCCGCATCAAGGATTGATTTTTCCCTCTCTCATCTCTCATCAAGGAACGGACCGGCTCAAAAGGCCGGTCCGTTCCGCGTTCTCGCGTTCTTGTGCGTTTTTCTTTTCTTTCGCCGCCGAATATGCTATACTGAGCAAAATTCAAGCTTCAGGAGGGCCTTTCCATGAGCATTGTCGTGTTAGGCGCTGTTTTTGTCGATATCAAGGGCTATCCCCTCTCTTCCTATATTCCCGGCGGGCGCAACGCAGGCCGCGTGGTGCAGGTGCACGGCGGCGTGAGCCGCAACATCGTCGAGGACATCGCCAATGTCGAGCTGCGGCCGACGTTTGTCAGCCTTGTCGACGAGACGAGCGCGGGCGCGGACGTCATCCGAAAGCTCAAAAGCCACAAGGTCGACACGCGCTATATCCGCGCAACGCCCGACGGCATGGGCACCTGGCTCGCCATTTTCGACAACACGGGCGATGTGACCGCGTCGATCTCGAAGCGGCCCGACCTGAGCCCCATCGCCGATATTCTCGACGAGCAGGGCGACGAAATTTTTTCGCAGGCCGACAGCGTTCTTCTGGAGATCGACATGGAGAAGGACACCGTCAAGCGCACGTTCGCGCTGGCGGAAAAATATCACAAGCCGGTCTACGCGGTCGTCTCCAATATGAGCATTGCCATCGAGCGGCGCGACTTTCTGCGCTCGGTGCACTGCTTCATCTGCAACCAGCAGGAAGCGGGCATCCTGTTTTCCGAAAATTACGACGGTCTCACGCCCGACGAGATGCTGCCCATCCTGCGCGACAAAATTCGCGGCGCGCAGATCCGCCGCATGGTCGTCACGATGGGCGCGCAGGGCGCGGTGTTTGCAACGCTCGACGGTGAGGAGGGCTTCTGCCCTGCGAAAAAGGTCGACGTCAAGGATACGACCGGCGCGGGCGACGCGTTCTTTGCCGGGACGGTCATCGGCCAGACCTACGGCAAGAGCATGATGGAATCCTGCGAGATCGGCACGCGCCTTGCCGCCTCCGTCATCACAACGGGCGAAAATGTCTGCCCGCGCTATCTGCCGAGCGAATTCGGTCTGGATGTTTCCTCTATCGACGACGCACAGCTCGCGCTCGAATTCTGACCGACATATTTTATTTAGGAGGGTCCCATATGAAAAAAGCGCTTTTTCTTGTTCTCTCCCTCGCGTTTCTCCTGACCGCCTGCGGCGAAACGACGCCGCCGGACACATCTGAGCAAAACCCTGCCGGCGATATGCAGGAAACGTCGCTGCCCGAAAGCTGCCTTCTCTACTATGATCTCGGCGAGGCGAGTGTCCTCGCGGAGGATAAATCCCTCCCGCTCGCGCAGAACGCGGGCGACGGGTACGCGACCTCCTACAGCGTGTGGTACGGCGGGGCGTATCAGGACCTTGCCCTGCAGGACGGCGACAACGGCATTTCCGTCGCTGACATGACCGGCGGCAGCGCGACGTTCGACTATGGCGCGGGTCTCGTCGTCTGGAATGGCGAGCGCTACCACTGCGCGCACCTGACCGCGCAGGACAGTTACATTCCCAACATCTCCCCCAACATTCCCGGCGGCATTTTGCTGCTTGAGATCAGCGGCGACTGCTGGGCCGACGGTGGCGTGTCTGACGTTGCCTGCTTCACCGGCTTCGGCACGGTCGTCATCTGCGGCAGCGGCACGCTGCGCATCGACGGCGCAGGGATCGGTGTCGGTGGCGGCAACCTCCCATCCCTTCCCGGCCTGATCCTCGACGGTGTCTCGTTCAGCAGCGGCGCTATTTTCTTAAACGAGCGTTCATACAGCGGCGCGCCCGCGCTCTTCGTCCGCTCGGGCAGTCTGGAAACGGATACGCTCGTGCTCTCCGGCGATCTCTGCATCGCAGGCGGCAGCGGAACGGTGCAGTACCTCGACGGCGTTGAAAATGCAGTGTTCCGCGGCGGCTCATTTGAAGTGAACCAGTGGGGAGACACGGTCATCCCCCGGCTCATCCTCTCCGGCGGCGACGCGACGTGCACCGACTGGCTCCCGCAGGGAACGAGCATCGAGGTCGGCGCGGGCACCATGACCGCGAACGGCATCCGCTACTGGGATACCGTCCACGTCTACGACGGCGGCGAGATCGTCGATCTGATGGATTGAACACATATATACTGGGAGAAGGCTCCGGTCTGCCAAAGCAGACCGGAGCCTTCTTTTACCAACAGCCAATCATTCCTTCAGCTTTTCCTCTTCCGCACAGCTGCGCGCGGTTTTCTTCCGCAAGGCGCAGCGCCGCGTCCCGATCCACACCGTAGACAAAGCGGAACTCATACGGCTTTATCATCGTGATCGCAGTCACCGTACCATCCTTCAGGTAAAACACGATGTCGCGGACATCGTAGTTCCCGTTGTCCTGCGGCGTCTGCGGCTGCCAGACATAGGCGCGGTCGAAGTCATAGGCGGGCTCGCTGTAGCCGCTTTCGTCGCTGTAGCCGTCATAGAGCTCGGACTCGTCTGCCGCGATGCAGTAAAGCGCTTCCGGGTATTCCGTCAACAGCGCTTCCTCGCTGTCGCCGACCTTGACGCCGCGCGGCGTCCCCACGCCCACAGCACTGGTGCGCAGGTAGCTGATGACCTCGCGCCCTGTTTCGGGGTAGTGGTCCGTCCCGACGACGAGCTGCGCATCCGCGTCGTAATGGCGCGCAAAGTCATAGGGCAGCATCCCGTCGCTGTCGTAGGTCGTATCCTGCGTTTCCCCGTTCGGCTCGTAGTCCGTTCCAAGGCTCAGGAAGCCATCCGGCAGCTCCAGCGTAAAGTTCGCGTCCGGCTGCGGCTCGACCGTCAGGTCTTCCTCCTGCACCAGGGGTTCATCCGGGGCGCCGTCCGACGTTTCCTGCTTTTCTCCGCAGCCTGACGCCAAAAGCGTCAGCGCCGCCAACAGTACAGCAAGCAGCAGTCCGGTGTTTCTTTTCATGTTTTCTCCTTTCTCACAGCCCTCGGCCCTTATGCTTCCTTCAGCTTTTCCTCGAGCAGCTTGAACGCTTCCTCCGCGGACAGTGCGCGAATCTCCGCGCGGCTCTTTTCGCCAAAGTCGAAGCGCTCGGCGACCGTTTCCTCCGGGGAAGAAAAACCGATGAACACCGTGCCGACGGCGTTGCCGCGCTCGTCGCGGTCAGGGCCCGCAACGCCCGTGACGCTGACAGCGCAGTCCGCCGTCGTCGCCTTGCGCGCGCCCTCGGCCATCGCGCGGGCAACGGGCGCGGACACCGCGCCGTATTCCTCCAGCATCTCCGCCGGAACGCTAAGCACGCGGTGCTTGACCGTATCGGTATAGCTCACCACGCCGCCCATGAAAACGAGCGACGCGCCCGGCACATCCGTGATGCGCTTGGCGATGAGCCCGCCGGTGCAGCTCTCCGCCGCGGCAAAGGTCATGCCGCGTGCCTTGAGCGCTTCATAGCAGCGCTGTTCGACTGTTTTTTCCGCCATAATAAGACTTCCTTTCAGAACTTGATGCGCACAAATTCACGGTTTGTCATCGCGCGGTCGATGAGGCCCTCGATATCGAGCGCCGCCTCCACCTCGCGGACTTCCTCAAGATTCGGCTTCGTGCGCGGATGCCGCGGCGTAAAGACCGTGCAGCAGTCCTCGTAGGGCAGGATCGAGGTATCAAAGGTGCCGATCTTGCGCGACAGGCGCACGATCTCCTCCTTGTCAAGACCGATGAGCGGGCGCAGAACGGGCAGATCGACCACGTCCTCCGTCACGCGCAGGGCCTCCATCGTCTGCGAGGCGACCTGACCGAGGTTTTCGCCCGTGACGAGCGCCTTGGCCTTGACTTGATCGGCCACGCGCTGGGAGATGCGCATCATAAAGCGGCGCATGATGAGCGTGAAGAATTCCTCGGGGCAGTTTCTTCTGATCTCCTCCTGGATCTCGGTAAACGGCACGATCTGCACCGTCAGCCGCCCGCACCAGGGGACGAGGAGCTTGGCAAGCTCAAGCACCTTCTCCTTCGCCGCGTCAGAGGTGTAGGGCGGGGAGAAAAAGTGCACCATTTCGAGCTTCACGCCGCGCTTTGCGATCATGTAGGACGAAACGGGCGAGTCGATGCCGCCGGAAAGGAGGCTCACCGCCACGCCGCCCATGCCGATCGGCAGACCGCCCGCGCCTCCCTCGGCCGGGCCGTGGACGTAGGCCGAGTCGTCTCGAATTTCAATGTGGACGACGAGCTCGGGATCGTGGACGTTGACCTCGCAGGTCGGGAACGCCTGATGGAGCGCCCCGCCGACCTGCTGGGAAAGCTGGATGGACGTCAGGGGAAAGGTCTTGTCGGCGCGCTTGCTCTCGACCTTGAAGCTCTTCGATGTGCGCATCTCGTCGGCAAGGTATTCCTTTGCCGCGCCGATGATCTTCTGCACGTCCTTCTCACACGGCAGGGCCTTGGAAACGGCGATGATGCCGAAGACCTTCTTGCAGCCCTCAAAGGCCGCTTCAATGTCGCAGTTTTCGTCCTTAGGCTCGACATAGATGGTGCTCTGCTTGGCGTAGATACGGAAATTGCCGCATTTTGCCACGCGGCGGTTGACGTTCGCCATCAGCTTATCTTCAAAGCTGCGGCGGTTGAGCCCCTTGAGCACGACCTCGCCGAGCTTGCACAGGATCATTTCATGCATTGGTATTGTTCTCCTTATTTTCAATAGCCGCTTCCGCATCGGCGGAGGGCACGGCCGGATTTTCGGTTATTGGGGCGGCGGAAGGCGTTTTCCCCTTCCACAAAAGCCCCAGCGTCAGGCACATCGGCTCGACGGCGGCGAGGAAGACAAGGGCGACATAAAGCCGCGCGCCGGAAAGCAATGCCTCCGCGCCCGCAAGCGCGGGCAGCAGTGACAGCTCCCAGACCACTGCCAAAACACTGCCAAATCCGCCGCCGAAGGAAAGAAGCACCGTCGGATGCGCCAGCAGCGACGCAAGGTTCAGCACGTAGAGCACCATCGCCGCGTTCCAGCAGCGGTTTTTGTCAATGCTCTTCTCCGGCCGCAGTCCCCAGCCGAAGAGGAACGAAAGCCCCGCCACATAGATGACGCCGAGCACGAGCCCCACGGGTGCCGCAAAGGTAAAGGACGAGGTCGACCCCGTGCCGCCAAACGCCGCGAACAGCAGGACAAAAGCCGCCCCTTGGGCGATATGGCTCAAAAGTGAGATCGCGCCAAGATAAAGATAGTCGTATTTTTTCATCGTGTTCACCCCTGCAAAATGTCCGTATTGCGGTACTGGATGGCCTCGGCCAGATGATGCGCTTCGATCTTCTCGCTGCCGTCAAGGTCTGCGATCGTGCGCGCAACGCGCAGTAATCTATCGTGGCTGCGAGCCGTGAGACCGAGGCGGTCGAACGCGCCCTTCAAGAGCTTTTCGCCCGAGGCGTCCAGCTTGCAGAATTCGCCGACCATCGCAGGCGTCATGTGCGCGTTGCAGGCAACGTTCGTGCCCGCAAAGCGCTCCTTCTGCCGCTCGCGCGCGGCGTTCACGCGCGCTTTGACGACGGCGGAGGACTCCGCCTTTTCGCGCCGGCGCATCGCTTCGAACTCAACGCTCGGCACGTTCACGTGCAGATCCATGCGGTCGAGCATGGGGCCTGATATCTTCTCAACGTATTTTTCCACCTGCTGCTTCGTGCAGCGGCAGCGCCCTGAGGGGTGGCCGTACCAACCGCAGCGGCAGGGATTCATCGCGCCCACGAGCATGAAGCGGCTCGGCAGCGTGATGCTGCCCGCGGCGCGGGTGATGGTGACCTCACCGTCCTCGATGGGCGCGCGCAGCACCTCGAGCACGTCGCGGTGGAACTCCGGCAGCTCATCTAAAAATAAGACACCGTGGTGCGCAAGCGAGATCTCGCCGGGCTTTGGCACCTTTCCGCCGCCGGTCATGGCCGAGGCCGAGAGCGTGTGGTGCGGGGCGCGGAAGGGCCGGTGCAGCAGCATCGGGTGTGCGCTGTCCGTCAGCCCCGCGACCGACCAGATCTCGGTCGCTTCGAGCGCTTCCTCCCTCGTCATATCAGGCAGGATGGACGGAAGGCGCCTTGCCGATCAGCAGGATATTATGCCCGCCCGCGGCGGCGATCTCCAGCGCGCGCTTGACGTTCTCCTGCCCCATGACGTCGGCAAAATCGGGGCCGGTCTCGTCCGCTTGTACGGCCTGCCATCTCGGATGGGGCGCGAGCTTCTTTTTGCCCTTCAAATGCTCCACAAGGGACACGACGTCCGGCACGCCGTAGACGGTCACGCCGTCGGCCAGCGTCGCCTCGGCAGCGTTCGCCGCGGGAACGTAAAGCGTTTTGATGCCCGCGCGCGCCGCGGCCATCGCCATCGGCAAAATGCCGTTCACCGCGCGCAGCGTGCCGGTGAGCGAAAGCTCGCCGACAAAGGCGGCGTCCTTCGCGGGCGGCCTGATCTCCTCCGCGCAGGCAAGGATGCCCAGCAGGATCGGCAGGTCATAGAGCGTGCCCTCCTTTTTCAGGCCCGCAGGCGCAAGATTCACCGTGATGCGGGAGACGGGAAACTTCACGCCGCAGTTTTTCACCGCCGCGCGCACGCGCTCGCGCGATTCCTTGACCGCCGTGTCGCCGAGGCCGACGACATCGAACGCAGGCAGCCCGCCGGATAAAAAGCATTCCACCGTGACCTCGTAGCCCGAGATGCCCTGGAGTCCCAGAGAGCGCACCGCTGTGACCATCGTTTCGTCCTCCTTTTTGCACGCGCAGAGGGCGTGCGCTGTCTTTTTTCCGTATCAGTATATCACATTTTTTCCATCAGGCAAATCCCCCTCCGCGCATTTTTGCACAAAATGCACAAAAAGAAGAAAAGCTTGCAAAAGTTCCTGAAAAATAAAAGCATTTGAAGTTGTTGTTGCAAAAAAATGAATGTTTTCCCCCCTCTGAGGCGTTTACACGGCGAAAAAAGTGTGCTATAGTATCAGCGTTGAATTTTGCGAATTCACGCAGAACGACCGTCTTTTGACGGTGAAATAAACAGGAGGTTCATTTATGGCAAGAAAAATGAAATCCATGGACGGCAATAATGCTGCGGCTCACGTAAGCTATGCTTTCAGTGAAGTCGCGGCCATTTACCCCATCACGCCGTCCTCCCCGATGGCCGACCTGGTCGACCAGTGGGCCGCAAACGGCCAGAAGAACATCTTCGGCAACCAGGTCAAGGTCGTCGAGATGCAGTCCGAAGCCGGTGCTGCCGGCGCGGTGCACGGCTCCCTGGGCGCCGGTGCGCTGACGACCACCTACACGGCCTCTCAGGGCCTGCTGCTGATGATCCCGAATATGTACAAGATCGCGGCTGAGCAGCTCCCCTGCGTGTTCCACGTCTCCGCCCGTACCGTTTCGACCCACGCGCTGAACATCTTCGGCGACCACTCCGACGTCATGGCCTGCCGTCAGACCGGCTTCGCCATGCTGTGCGAGGGCAACGTGCAGGAGGTCATGGATCTCTCCCCCGTGGCGCACCTGGCCGCTCTTTCCGGCAAGGTCCCGTTCATCAACTTCTTCGACGGCTTCCGCACCTCCCACGAGATCCAGAAGATCGCTGTGTGGGACTACAAGGATCTCGCCGATATGTGCGACATGGACGCTGTCAAGGCCTTCCGCGAGCACGCCCTGAATCCCGAGCATCCCCATATGCGCGGCTCCCACGAGAACGGCGATACGTTCTTCCAGCACCGCGAGGCCTGCAACCAGTACTATGACGCCCTCCCCAAGGTCGTGGAAAAGTACATGGGCAAGATCAACGAGAAGCTCGGCACCGACTACAAGCTCTTCAACTACTACGGCGCGCCCGACGCTGACCGCGTCATCATCGCGATGGGCTCCATCTGCGACGTGGCCGAAGAGGTCATCGACTATCTCAACGCCCACGGCGAGAAGGTCGGTCTTATCAAGGTCCGCCTGTACCGCCCGTTCAAGGCCGAGCGCCTGATCGAGGCCATCCCCGCAACGTGCAAGAAGATCGCGGTCCTCGACCGCACCAAGGAGCCCGGCGCACAGGGCGAGCCCCTGTACCTCGACG
>ERZ1504463.308-NODE-308-length-11234-cov-4.097236_pt1 | contig 11234 bp, 6 predicted proteins | sample MGYA00574786_ERZ1504463 | MGnify/ENA primary metagenome ERZ1504463 (study PRJEB39906, sample SAMEA3182092) | gut metagenome | biome: human; feature: gut; material: Stool; isolation source: human stools | place: Canada | collected 2013-11-25 ...
TCGTCTCGTGGGCGAGCAGATATTCCGCCACGGCGGTCAGCGCCTCGCGCCGTGCCGTCAAGATCTCCTCGCAGCGCGCATACGCGCGGTCGATGATGGCCTTGACCTCGTCGTCGATCTCGGCGGCGGTCTTTTCCGAGTAGCTGCGCGTCTGGCCCATCGTCTTGCCGATGAACACCTCGTCGTGCCCGCTCTCAAAGGCAATGGAGCCGAGCTTCTCGCTCATGCCGTAGGCCGTGACCATCTTGCGCGCGATGTGCGAGGCGCGCTCGATGTCGTTCGAGGCGCCGGTGGAAATGTCGCCGAGCATCAGCTTCTCCGCCGCGCGCCCGCCGAGGAGCGAGACGATCTGCTCCTCCATGTAGCGCTTGGACTGGTAGGAGTGGTCCTCGTCGGGCAGCGAAATGGTCATGCCGCCCGCCTGTCCGCGCGGCACGATGGTGATGCGGTGGACCGGCTCGTGCGTCGGCAGCGCGTGCATCACGACGGCATGGCCCGCCTCGTGATAGGCGGTCAGCTTCCGCTCGTGCTCCGGCACAACGCGGCTGCGCTTCTCGGGTCCGGCGAGGACCTTGATCTCCGCCTCCTCGAAGTCCGCCATGGTGATGAATTGGTCGCCGCGGCGCGCGCACAGAAGCGCCGCCTCGTTGGAAAGGTTCTCAAGGTCCGCGCCGGTGAAGCCCGCCGTGCCCCGCGCGACCTTGGCAAGGTCCACGTCCTCGGCAAGCGGCTTGTTGGCGGTGTGGATCTTCAAAACGTCCTCGCGGCCCTTGATGTCGGGATAGCCGACGTAGATCTGGCGGTCAAAGCGGCTGGGGCGCAGCAGCGCGGGGTCGAGGATGTCCGCGCGGTTGGTCGCCGCGAGAACGACCACGCCGTCGTTCGTGCCGAAGCCGTCCATCTCGACGAGCAGCTGGTTGAGCGTCTGCTCGCGCTCGTCGTGACCGCCGCCGAGGCCGGTGCCGCGCTGGCGGCCGACCGCGTCGATCTCGTCGATGAAAATAATGCAGGGAGCCGCCTTCTTGGCCTGCTCGAACAGGTCGCGCACGCGGCTTGCGCCGACGCCGACGTACATCTCCACAAAGTCCGAGCCGGAGATGGAGAGGAACTCCACGCCCGCCTCACCCGCGACCGCGCGGGCGAGCAGCGTCTTGCCCGTGCCCGGAGGGCCAACGAGCAGCACGCCCTTGGGAATACGCGCGCCGAGCTCGACAAACCTTTGCGGGTCGCGCAGGAAGTCCACGATCTCCGCAAGCTCCTCCTTCTCCTCGTCCGCGCCCGCAACATCGGCAAAGGTGGTCTTGCGGGCGCTCTCGCTGCCGTGCCGGAAGGTGGCGTTGCCGAACTTCGCCATACGGTCGTTCCCACCGCCGGAGGCGCGCATGGAGAAAAAGTACCAGATGGCGAACAGCCCCGCGACGGCGATCACATAGGGCAGGGCAATGGCAAGGTAGTTAGGTGAGTGGTTGGCGGAGTAGTTATAGTCCTCCAGAATGCCGGCGGCCTTCTGCTCCACGACAAGGTCGTTGAGGTCGTCGTAGAAAAGGTCGAAGTCGTAGAGCTCCTTCCGGAGCTCCGTCTTGCCGTCCACCGCCTCACGCAGCTTGAGCGTGAGCGTGGTGTCCTGCACGGTGAAGGACTTCACCTTCTCCTGTTCAAAGAGCTGCACGACCTCAGCATAGGATATCTCCGGCTCCTTGGGGCGGAAGAAATACGAGGCGGCCGAAAGCAGCATGAAAACGCACAGCATCCACAGCACATAATTGGGTCGTTTGGTCTGGGTCAAAGGGTTTCCCTCCTTTTACGGCAGCAGAGTCTGCCTTGAAGAAAAGAGGCGACGAGCGCCTCTTTTCGATTCTTCAAAAAAGTCCTACGGACTTTTTTGATATTTGGATGCGCTTCGCTCTGCGCCTCTCCGCCGCAGCGGCTCGACGCTCACTTCGCGAGATGTGTTATTTCAGACGCGCATGTCGTCAGAAATAACAGTCAAGATCATTTGCGCCGTGCGCGGCGCAAAGCCTGCGGCGCTTTTTCCATCATACGTCGGCCTTACTTGCTGTAGACCTCCGGCTTGAGCACGCCGATGTACGGCATATTGCGGTACTGCTGGGCGTAATCCAGCCCGTAGCCCACGACGAACTCGTCGGGGACCTCAAAGCCCGCGAGATCGGCCGTGATGGGCTTGACGCGGCGGGCGGGCTTATCGAGCAGGGTGACGACCGTCACGCTCTTGGCGCCCTTGGTGAGGAAATAGTTCTTGAGGAAGTAGAGGGTATTGCCGGAGTCCAGAATATCCTCGATGACCACGATCTCGCGGCCGGTAATGTCCTGCTGCAGGTCGTGCGTGATCTGCACCACGCCGGACGAGGACGTGCCGTTCTGGTAGGACGACACCGCGATGAACTCGATGTCGCTCTTGATCTGGCAGGCGCGGACGATGTCCGCCATGAAGATGAAGCTGCCCTTGAGCACGCCGAGGAACAGCGGGTTGCGGTCCTTGAACTGCTCGTAGAGCGCGTCGCCCATCTCCCGCACGCGCGTCCTGATCTGCTCCTCGCTGTAGAGCACCTTCAGCATATCCTGATCCATCATGCTTTTCGCCATAGTTTTTCCCTCTCCCATTGTTTTATGTTTGTTTTTCGGAGCATTACTCCGCGGTTTTCTCAAAGGTCAATACACACACGCTCTCGCCGTCCGTCGGCAGAAACAGCGCGTCCGTGCCGATGCCGTACACCGCAGCGACCGCGCCGCCCGAGCGGATGACCGGCGTTTGCTCCCGCTCATCCGGCGAAAAGCCGCGCTCGGCGAAGAGCCGCTTGAGGCTCCGCGAGCCGCGCGAGATGGGCAGCGTCATGCTCTCCCGCGCGTCCCACGCGCCGACCGAGAGCGGCGCGTCCAGAGCGGCACCTCTTAATATAACGGTATTTTCAGAATTTTCAACCGTTTTTTCGCATTTTCGGCAGGTGATGGCAAAGCTGCCCCACCGGACGGTCTCCCCCGCGCGGAGCAAAACGCGCTCCGTCATCTCCCTCCGGTGTGCGCAGAGCGTCAACACGCCGTCCGCGCGCCGCGCGGTCACGCCGCCGGGCAGGTCAAGCTGTGCCGTCCCGCTTCCCGCGCAGAGCGCGGCAAGCGCGTCGTAGTGCGCGGCGGTGAAGTCCTTCTTCCCCGCGCCGAGCGCGTCGAGCGCAAGGCGCAGCACCCTCGGCTTCAGGACCGCGGGTGTCTGCGTGACCGCCGCGCAGGGCAGCGTCACCGCGCCGGCCTCCGTTTTCAGCTCCGTCAGATAGGCGGCAGCAAGGGAGTCGAGGTATTCATCCTCCTGCCGCAGGCGCAGCGCCGTCTCGCCGATGTGCTCGACCGCCTGCGCGTTGACCCGGCAGAGCCTCGGCAGCACCTCCGCGCGGATAAAGTTGCGCGTGAGCGCCGTGTCCGCGTTGGTCGCGTCCGTGCGATAGGGCACATGATGCTCCTTCGCGTAGGCGGCAAGCTCCTCCCGCGTCAGGCAGAGGAAGGGGCGCACCAGCCTGCCGTTTTTCGGCGCGATGCCCGCAAGGCCCGCCATGCCCGTGCCGCGGGCAAGATGAAAGAGCACCGTTTCGGCGTTGTCGTTCGCGTGATGGGCGGTGACGATGCGCGCCGCGCCGGTCTGACCGGCAACGGAGTTAAGAAAGTCATAGCGCAGCTTGCGCGCCGCCTCCTCGATTGTCAGGCCGTTCTCCCCGGCGTAGGCCGCCACATCGCCCGTGCCGACGCACAGCGGGATGCGCCGCGCCGCGCACCACGCGCGCACGAGATCCTCGTCCATGTCGGCCTCCTGCCCGCGCAGCTGATGGTTGTAGTGCGCCGCGCACACGCGGTAGCCGTTTTCGTATAAAAAGTCCAGCAGACACATCGAGTCCATGCCGCCCGAAGCCGCCGCGAGCAGCAGCTCGTAGCGCGGCAGCAGGTCGAAGCGCTGCACAAAGTCCAGTACCTTTTTCATTCGTCCTCGTACCGCCTTTCGAGCGTGCCGAAGGTCGTGTACTCCGGCATCCAGCGCAGCTCGACCTTGCCGGTCTCGCCGTGGCGGTTCTTAGCGACGATACACTCGGCAATGTTGTGCTTTTCGGAATCCTCGTTGTAATAGTCGTCGCGGTAGAGAAAGAGCACGATGTCCGCGTCCTGCTCGATCGCGCCGGATTCACGCAGGTCGGAGAGCATGGGGCGCTTGTCGTCGCGTTTTTCGTTCGCGCGCGAGAGCTGTGAAAGGCAGAGCACAGGGACCTGCAATTCCTTCGCCATGATCTTGAGCATACGCGAAATGTCGCTCACCGCCTGCTGGCGGTTCTCGCCGCTGTAGCCCTTTCCGCCGGCGGAGGTCATCAGCTGAAGACAGTCGATGACAACGAGACCGAGGTTTTCGATGCGGCGGCATTTGGCGTTCATGTCCGCGACGGTGAGGAGCGGATTGTCGTCGATCTTGATGTCCGTGCGGCTGAGCGTCGAGGCCGCCTCCGCGATCTTTACCCAGTCGCTCTCACGCAGATTGCCGGAGATGAGCCGTCCGTTCTCCACCAGCGCCTCGTTGGACAGCACGCGCGTGACGAGCTGTTCCTTGGACATTTCCAGGGAAAAGACCGCGACCGCCTTGCCGCTCGCCTTGGCGACGTTGAGCGCCACATTGAGCGCAAAGCTGGTCTTGCCCATACCGGGTCTTGCAGCCAACAGGATAAGGTCAGATTTGCTCAGGCCGTTGATCTTGTCGTCCACGGCGCTCAGGCCCGTGGAAAGGCCCGGCAGCGTCTTACCGCCGGTGGCGGAAAGCTCGGCGAGATGGTCGAGCACGCCCTGTAGCACAACGCTGATCTGCTCCATATTCTGTGCGCTGCGCCCGCGGCGCACCGCGTAGATCTTCTGCTCGGCGGCGTCGAGCACGGCGGAGGCTCCGCCCGTGCCGTCCTGCACCATGCCGGTAATGTCGCTCGCCACGGTCGCGATCGCGCGCAGCAGCGCCTTGTCGCGCACGATGTCGGCGTATTCATTGACGTTCGCGGAGGTTGGCGTGACCTCCATGAGCTGCACAAGATAATTGCGCGTGGTATTTTCGTCATAGGTGCCGTTGCGCTCCATCTCGCCCGCGACGGTCACGCCGTCGATGGGCTTGGAGTAGAGGAACATGGAGTAGATCGTCTCGAAGATCTCCCGGTTCTGGCGCAGGTAGAAATCCTCGGGGCGCAGCTTTTCCATCACGTCCTTAATGCAGTTCGCGTCGATGAGCATCGAGCCGAGCACCGCCTGCTCCGCCTCGAGCGAGTGCGGCATCTGGCGGTAGAGCAGTTCGTCCATCGCAGGGCACCTCTTTTCTGCGTAAAGTCTGGCTTATTCCTCCGCCACGGTCACGGTGAACTTCCCGCTGACCTCGTAGCCGAGCTTCGCACGGATCTCGTAGCTGCCGAGCGCCTTGATCGGCTCGTCGAGCACGATCTTCTGCTTGCCGACGTCCAGGCCGAACTGCGCCATGAGCGCCTCGGAGATCTCCTTGCCGGTGATGGCGCCGAAGAGTTTGCCGTTCGCGCCGCCCTTGGCGGTGATCTTCACGGTGCAGTTACGCAGCTTGTCCGCGGTCTCCACGGCGGCAGCGCGGTTCGCCGCCTCCTCGGCGCGGCGCGCCTTTTCCTTGAGGTTCATGGTGTTGATGGCGTCCGCCGTGGCGGGGATGGCCAGCTTGCGCGGCAGCAGATAGTTGCGGGCGTAGCCCTCCGCCGCGTCGATCATCTGGCCCTTCTTGCCCTGACCTCTGACGTCCTGCTGTAAAATTACTTTCATCGTTCTATCCTCCTGATGGTGGTTTTTTATCCTTCCAAATACTGGTCGATGGCGGCGATGAGCTGCTCGCGCACCGCGTCCACCGTCCCGTCCGGGATCTGTCCGCCCGCGGTGGTGGAGTTTCCGCCGCCGCCGAGCTTTTCCATAATGAGCTGCACGTTGATCTCGCCGAGCGAGCGCGCCGACAGATTCACGCCCGTATCGTGCTTGAAGAGCACGAACGACGCGCGCACGCCGCGCAGCGTCAGCAGCTCGTCGGCGGCCTTGGCCGCGGTCACGCGGTCGATGTCCTGCTCCACCGCCGCGATGGCAATGTCGTTGTGATACAGCTCCGCGTGGCGGATGATGTCATAGCGCTCGATCATGTCGGAAAGCGTTCCCTGGAACAGGCGCTGCACATCCGCCGTGTCCACGCCCGCGCGGCGCAGCAGCGCCGCGGCCTCAAAGGTGCGTCCGCCGGTGCGCATGGTAAAGTTCTTCGTATCGAGCACGATGCCCGCGAACAGGGCCTCGGCCTCGGCGCGCAGCAGATCGCCGGGGTCAATGAGATATTGCAGCAGCTCGCTCACCAGCTCCGACGCCGACGAGGCGTAGGGCTCGTGGAAGTTGAGCGCAGCGGATTCAATATAGCTCGCCGCCCGGCGGTGATGGTCGATGACCGCCACGCGGTTGCAGGTGTCGAGCAACTGCTCGGACTCCACGAAGTCGGGGCGGTTGGTGTCCACCACCACGAGCAGCGCGCCGGGCTGTGCCTTGATGAAGGCGTCGCTGCCGCTGATGAAGGCGTCCTTATACTCCGGCAGCGCGGCAAGGCGCTTGAGGATCGGGCCGGCGGCATTGTCGTCCATGTCAATGACGATCTGCGCCTTCTTGCCGCGCTTGCGCGCGATGCAGCACACGCCCGCCGCCGCGCCGACGGCGTCGAAGTCGGCGTGCTTATGGCCCATGATAAAGACCTGACTGGCATCGGAGATCAGCTCGCCGAGGGCGTTGGCCATCACGCGGGACTTGACCTTCGTGCGCTTTTCGGTGGACTTCGTCTTGCCGCCGTAGAACTCAAAATCGAGGCGGTTGCGCACGACGACCTGATCGCCGCCGCGCGAGAGCGCCATCTCGATGGACAGGCCCGCATTCTTGAAAAGCGTCTCGTAATCGTCCGCGTCCTTGCCGACGCCGATGGAGAGCGTCGCGGCGACGCCGTCCTCGGTGACAACGGAGCGCACCGCGTCGAGCACGCTGAACTTGCCCTCGAGCAGCGTATTGTAATGCTTTTCCGTCAGCAGCAGCAAATAGCGGTTGCGGTCGTACTTGCACAAAAGCCCCTGCGTGCCCGACACCCATGCGCTGATCTTTTCGTCGATCTGCGCGAGCACGGACGAGCGCGCCGCCTCGGTGCCGGCCTTCATCAGCTCCTCGTAGTTATCGAGCATGAGCACGGCCACGATGGGGCGGTTCTCCTCGCTCTTTTTCCTGAGCTCGTCCTGCTCGGTCACGTCCATCCAATAGGTCAGCGCGAGAAGTCCGCGCGCACCGCTGCGGCCACTCGGATGCGTGAGACTGCCGAACACGCGAAAGTGCCGGTTGTTGACGACGACTGTTTCGGGACATTCGCTCTTTCCCTCCAGCAGCCATTGGGCGGGGAAGCCGGGCAGCGTATCCTCCAGCCGGTTATCGAACAGATTCTCCCTCATGCCCGTGAGCTGGAGGAAGCTCTCGTTGCTCCACAGCACCTCCTGCGTATCGGGCCGGAAGACCATCATGGCAAAGGGCGCCGAGAGCATGGAGGACTTGCCCGCGCTCGCCACATCGTCGGTCATATCCTCGACGTAGCGCTGGATGCCCTCGCGGCGCTTTTGCGCCGTGCGGCGGAAATAGACGTAGGTGAGCGCCATCACACCGGCCTCGACGAGGCCGAGGATCGGCTCGATCCACAGCGTCACCGCGCAGAAGACTGCGGCAAGAAGAAAATACAGCCGCATATTCGGCTCGGTCAGCTTATTGACTTTCTTACTCATAAGGTATCCTCCCCGCTTCATCGGCGGCACAAAGGCGGAACAAATACGGATAGATACTATATTGTAGCACACGGGCGCGCAAGGGTGCAATAGGCTTTCCGATAAAAAATTCGTCCGGAAAATGGGCGCATGAAAAAAAGTGTGTACTTTTTCCAAAAAACGTGGTATACTATAAAAACACAAATTGTATTGAGCCGCCATCGCGCGGTTTGAATAGAGCACAAGTCCATAGCAAAAACGATCAGGGCGCCGATGGTGCGATGCGCTCCGCGGAACAGGGCGGAGCGCGCAGCACGGACGCCGTTGTTTCCGTGCGGTCATTTCCGCGCGGCGTGGACCGAATGCTCACCCAATTTTTGAAGATTCATAAGGAGTGAATGCATTTTGGCAGAAAATTTGAAGATCATCCCGCTCGGCGGGCTGAACGAGATCGGCAAGAACATGACCGTGTATGAGTACGGCGGCGAGATCATCGTCGTGGACTGCGGCATGGCCTTTCCCGGCGACGATATGTACGGCATCGACCTTGTCATTCCCGACGTGAGCTACCTCACCAAGCACAAGAACCGCATCCGCGGTCTGTTCATCACCCACGGCCACGAGGACCATATCGGGGCCATTCCCTACGTCCTCAAGCAGGTCAATATGCCTATTTACTGTACCCGCCTGACCGCGGGTCTGATCCGCCTGAAGCTCGAGGAGCACGGGCTTTTGAAGTCCACCAAGATCGTCACGGTCGAAAGCGGCATGACGGTCAAGGCCGGCAAGTTCAGCGTGGAGTTCATTCATGTGAACCACTCCATCGCGGACAGCGTGGCGTTTGCCATCCACACCGGGCTCGGCACCGTCGTCCACACGGGCGACTTCAAGATCGACTCCACGCCCATCGACGGCGAGGTCATCGACCTCGCGCGCTTCGGCGAGCTGGGCAAGCAGGGCGTGCTCGCGCTGCTCGCAGACTCCACGAACGTCGAGCGCCCCGGCTACACGATGAGTGAGCGCATGGTCGGCAAGACCTTCGACCGGCTCTTTGCCGGCTGCAAGCAGCGCATCATCGTCACGACCTTCGCCTCCAACGTCCACCGCATCCAGCAGGTCATCGACGCGGCGGCGGCGGTCGGCCGCAAGGTCGCCGTCACGGGCCGCAGCATGGAAAATGTCACCAAGGTCGCGGTCGATCTCGGCTACATGAAGCTGCCCAAGAACACCGTGACGGACATCAACAAGATCAAGGCGCTCCCGCTCGATAAGCAGGTCATCGTCACCACCGGTTCGCAGGGCGAGGAGATGAGCGCGCTCTACCGCATGGCGTTTTCCCAGCACAAGCAGATTGAGGTCGGCCCCGGCGACCGCGTCATCATCTCGGCTTCCGCCATTCCCGGCAACGAGAACACCGTCTCGCGCGTCATCAACGAGCTGTTCCGCAAGGGCGTCGAGGTCATTTACGACCGCGCGGATATGCTCCACGTCTCCGGCCATGCCTGTCAGGAGGAGCTGAAGATCATCCACGCGCTCACAAAGCCGAAGTATTTTATCCCCGTACACGGCGAGCAGCGTATGCTGCAGATCCATAAGAACCTTGCCATGTCCATGGGCATGGACCGCAAGAACATCGCCATCTGCGAAAACGGCGACGCGGTGGAGATCACCGCCCGCACGATGAAGCTCGTGCCGGGCATGGCGCCCGCCGGCGAGATCTTCGTGGACGGCAGCGGTGTGGGCGACGTCGGCGCGGTCGTCCTACGCGACCGCAAGCACCTTGCCGAGGACGGCATGGTGGTGGTCGTGCTGCCCATCTCCGCGCACGACGGCTATATGCTCGCCGAGCCCGAGATCATCACCCGCGGCTTCATCTACGTCAAGGAGTCCGAGGAGCTGATGAATGAGCTCAAGACCGTGGTCATGTCCGCCGCCGAGGGCGTGCTGGGCCGCCGCAGCCGTGACATCGGCGAGCTCAAGGGCGCGATCAAATCGGGCGTGAGCAACTACCTGTTCAAAACGACCAAGCGCAGCCCGATGGTCATTCCCGTCATCACAAAGCTGTAAAGAGCCAAGCAAAAAGCAGAGCGTTCCGCGGAACGCTCTGCTTTTTTAAGGCGGCGGAATGCAGCCACATGATGATCGGCGCAATCTTGGCAAAAGAACAGCTTTTTGTTACTATATGACTGAAAAGATAAACTTGGTCATAAATTTAAGGGGCGTGCACGGTGGCATTTACGAAAGATCAAAAATGAAACGATCCGCAGGGACTTGATCCGCGAGGCGCGGCGCTGCGGTGTGACCATCGGGATGAAGAAAACCTCCGTAGAGCAGCTGACAAGGGCGGTCGGCATTGCAAAGGGCTCGTTCTATAAATTTTTCCCGTCCAAGGAGCTTCTGTTCTTTGCGGTGTTGGAGGACATCCATACGGCGTGCTTTGCCGCGGCGCAGGCGTCCTTGCGGGAAACTTCCGCACTGTCCCACGCAGACCGCGCAGCGAAAGCGATTCTTGCCGCCTGCCGCTGGTTATCCGAAACGCAGGCGCTGGTATTCGTCGAAAACGACGCGGAGTTCCTGCTCCGCAGGCTTCCAGATGAGGTCAAAACAGCGCATTATCATGATGACGAGACGCATATCCGGGCGCTTCTGGAGGGCGGTGGTTTGCAGCCCAAGGGCGGGATCGCACTGGCCGCCGCTGCCATACGCGGATTGATCCTGACGGTATCGCACCAGGAGCAGATTGGGGAACTGTACCCGCAGGTGCTGGAAACGCTGGTGTACGGCGCTTGCAGGGAGCTATTTGAATAAGCCGAAAGGCCGCAGAAATGCGGCTTTTCCAAGACATGCCGGTTAGCCGTCTCTAACCGTGCGGCTGCGCACACCGATTAGATAAATCTAACGCCAAAAGGAATGAAAGAGATGCGAGAACACAAGAATTTCTGGGACGAAAATGCCGGACGTTACGACCGCTTTATGCGAAAGGACCGGGCAGCATATGACGAGATGTATGAACTGATCCGACCGGAGGTGAAAGCCAAGACGGTGTTGGAGCTGGCGACCGGCACGGGATTGATCGCAAAACACATCGTAAACGCGGCGGCGCACATCGAGGCGACGGATGCCTCTGCGGAGATGATCGCTGAGGCAAAGCGAGATACCCGCTCTGCCAAGCTGCACTTCTCCGTGCAGGATATGTTCTGCCTGCCCTACGCGGAGGAGTCCTTCGATGTGGTGATCGTGTCCAACGCGCTGCATATCGTGCCGCAGCCGGAGAAGGCCCTTGCCGAGATCTGCCGGGTGCTGAAGGACGACGGTGTGCTCATCGCGCCCACCTTTACCCATGCGGGAAACTCGTTTTCCGGCAAGGTCAGGGCATTTTTCATGAAGCGTATGGGCTTTCCCCTCCACAGCAAGTGGACGAGCGAGGAGTAC
>ERZ1504463.324-NODE-324-length-11026-cov-4.685079_pt1 | contig 11026 bp, 9 predicted proteins | sample MGYA00574786_ERZ1504463 | MGnify/ENA primary metagenome ERZ1504463 (study PRJEB39906, sample SAMEA3182092) | gut metagenome | biome: human; feature: gut; material: Stool; isolation source: human stools | place: Canada | collected 2013-11-25 ...
TTGATCAGTTCCAAAGTCAGGCGTTGTTGCTGCAAATTCACCTCTTGCACATCCTCCGCCTCTATCCTCTCCCGCAAATTATCCAACAGATACTCCAAATGAGCACGTTGCTTATCCGAAAGTGATATACAAGGATGCTTCCGCATAAAAAGCTGGTTTTCCACATTGATCACCCTATTGACGATAGGAATGATATAATCTAAATCCACTTCAACCATAACCCCTTCCGCATCCTCACTCTTATGAAGCAGATGCACCAAGGTAGAAGCCATGTAAATATACACATCACCGGGATTTATCTGAAAATGCTTATCTTCCAGTGAAACCTCCACATTTCCTTTCCGGCAAAAGAAAAGGCCACATTTATTAAATGTCGAAATAATCTGTCCGTCTTTAAAGGCATACAGTTCACTATCCGAAAGAAATCTAAAGAGAAAAGGCATCTGTTGTCTGTCCATCAATCTATACATTCTTTAATTTACTGCAAAATAAATACAAATCGTAAACTTTCCAGCTACATAACAACCCAAAAATATACAAATCGGACAATTTATCATTCATATCAACCTTTTCTATCCTCTTGCTTCGGAATAACTTTGTATCAGAAAACTAATTGCACGAAAATCATAGTAGTATGAAACGAATTTATCTTATTCTAACAGGTATTTCCTTGATCTTACTAAGTTCCTGCGCACAACGTGCCCGGGAAGCCAAAGGTCATCAGACAGTAAAAATAGACACAGTTGTTTCTGCCGACAAACAAACGTTCCTGCAATTTCCGGGAAAGGTAAAAGCCGCACAAGATATCAGCCTTGCCTTCCGGGTAAGCGGAACCATCAGCAAAATACATGTAAAAGACGGCGCCCGTGTACAAGAGGGACAATTACTGGCCGAACTGGACCCCACCGACTATCAAGTACAACTGGATGCTACTGAAGCAGAATACCAGCAAATAAAAGCGGAAGCAGAAAGGGTCATGGCTCTTTACAAAGACAACGGAACCACCCCCAACGCCAATGACAAAGCCGTATACGGGCTCAAGCAAATCACCGCCAAGTACAAACACCATAAAGATCAGTTGGCTTACACCCGGCTCTATGCTCCTTTCAACGGGTATGTCCAGAAACGCCTGTTCGAAGCTCACGAAACCATCGGAGCCGGAATGCCCGTCATTGCCATGATCAGCGGCGGAACCCCCGAAGTGGAAATAAATCTGCCTGCGGCCGAATATATCCGCCGGGAGCAGTTCGACAATTATCACTGCACATTTGATATCTATCCGGGCGAAACCTACCCGCTGAAACTAATCAGTGTCACCCCGAAAGCCAACGCAAACCAACTATACACCATGCGCCTGCAAGTAGTACCCGGCACACGGGCTATCCCTTCTCCCGGCATGAACACCATGGTAACCATCCTTTGCCGTACAGAGCAGGAGAATACTCTTTCTGTCCCTACCGGCGCCATCCTGCAAAAAGAAGGCAAAGCGTATGTGTTCGTCTTTCATCCATCCAGCAATACCGTACACAGACAGGAAGTATCCATACTGCGTTTGTTGAACAACGGACACAGTCTCATCACTTCCAGACAACTGCAACCGGGAGAGCAGATTGTATCCTCGGGCGTACACCACATTGAGGATGGAGAAATTGTAAAACCTTTGTCACCGGTCACTAACACAAATATAGGAGGATTATTATAATGGACATCAGTAAATGGGCATTCCGGAACAGGAATCTGATTTATTTCCTGATAGCGGTTCTGCTGCTCGGCGGAGCCTATTCCTGCTATCAGATGAGCAAATTGGAAGACCCCGAAATAAAAGTGAAGCTTGCCATGGTAGTCACCACCTATCCGGGTGCTTCCGCGCACCAGGTAGAACTGGAAGTAACGGATGTGCTTGAAAAGAACATCCGCACCATGGGCAACATTGACAATATAGAAAGTTATTCATACAACGACCTGTCCCTGATACAGATAGAACTGCTGAGCACCGTGCCGGACGATGACGTGGAACAATGCTGGGACATGCTGCGCCGCAAAGTAAGCGACGCCCGCGCCCTGTTGCCCGAAGGAGCCACCACCCCGATAGTCAAAGATGACTTCGGAAATGTATATGGCATGTTCTATGCCCTGACAGGTGACGGACTGTCCGACCGTGAACTGTCCGACTATGCCGAACTGGTAAAACGGGAAGTGAACGAACTGGAAGGGGTAGACCGTGTGGAACTCTACGGCAAACGTTCCGAATGCATCAATATCTCCCTGTTGCAAGACCGTATGGCAAACCTCGGTGTTAAACCTGCAGAAGTACTGGCAACCTTGAACGGCCAGAACAAAACCACCTATACAGGATATTATGAAAATGGTGAAAACCGTATCCGCGTCACAGTAAACGACAAATTCAAAACCGTAGAAGATATCGGAAAAATGCTGATTCAAGGACACGATGACGACCAGCTTCGCCTGAGTGACATCGCCCGTATAGAGAAAGCCTACGAGAACCCCACACGCAATGAAATGTTCTATGACCATGAACGCGCTCTCGGTATACTCATCGCTGCCTCCAGTGGTTCGGACATTATAAAAGTAGGCCATGCCGTAGAAAGCAAGTTGGAAGAACTCAAAGCCGAACGTCTGCCCGCAGGAGTGGAATGCCACAAAATCTTCTATCAGCCCGAACGGGTAGGCAGCTCTTTGGGAACCTTTGTCATCAACCTGATAGAATCCGTCATCATCGTAGTACTGATACTGATGATAGCAATGGGGTTCAAGAGCGGCCTTATCATAGGTATCAGCCTGGTCATCACCGTATTCGGTTCTTTTCTGTTCCTTTATTCGGCAGGCGGAACCATGCAGCGCGTATCATTGGCTGCTTTTGTACTGGCAATGGGCATGTTGGTAGACAACGCCATCGTCATCATAGACGGCATACTGGTAGACTTGAAGGCCGGCAAAAACCGGATGGAAGCCATGACCGCCATCGGAAGACAGACAGCCATGCCTCTTCTGGGCGCGACACTGATAGCCATCATCGCCTTTCTACCCATCTACATGTCCCCCGACACCGCAGGCGTCTACACGCGCGACCTTTTCATCGTACTTGCCGTTTCCCTGTTACTGAGCTGGATATTGGCACTGATCCATGTACCACTGATGGCCGACCGCCGGCTGCATCCTGCCATAGATACTGACAGTACCGGAAAGCGAGTATACAAAGGTAAAATCTATGCCACCCTCCGTTCGGCACTGCGGTTCGGTCTGGCCCACCGGTGGAGTTTTGTATTTGCCATGACCGGTCTGTTGCTGCTTTCCGTTTTCGGCTACCAATATATGCGTCAGGGCTTTTTCCCCGACATGGTTTACGACCAGCTTTATATGGAATACAAACTTCCGGAAGGGAATAACTATACACGTGTGGTTCGAGATTTGGAAGAAATAGAAACCTATCTGAAAGGACGGGAGGAAATAACCCACGTCACTACCTCCATAGGCGGTACGCCCGGACGCTATAATCTGGTACGGAGCATTGCCAACCCCTCACTTTCGTACGGCGAACTGATTATCGACTTCACCTCACCGGAAACCTTGGTAGAACATATAGACGAAATCCAAGCTTACCTCTCCCAAGCCTATCCGGACGCATACATCAAATTGAAAAGATATAATCTGATGTTCAAGAAATATCCCATAGAGGCGCAATTTCTGGGTCCCGATCCTGCCATCCTGCACCAACTGGCCGACAGCGCCCGCGCCATCATGGAAAGGACTCCGGAAGTCTGCCTCATCACCACCGACTGGGAACCTCAAGTACCCGTACTGACCATCGAATACGACCAGCCGTCCGCCCGTGCCCTCGGCCTGAGCCGTAATGATGTCAGCCTTTCCCTGCTCACAGCCACCGGAGGCATTCCTATCGGCTCTTTCTACGAAGGTATCCACAAAAACAACATCTACCTGAAATGCCTCGACGAGAAAGGAGAACCGATAGAGGACCTGGGCAACGCACAAGTCTTCTCGTCTCTGCCTTCCCTGAACGGACTGTTGAACGAGGAAACCATGGTGAAGCTGAAAGCCGGCACACTTTCGAAAGAAGATTTGGTGGAAAGCATCATGGGAAGCACACCGCTGAAACAAATCAGCAAAGAGATTGATATCCGGTGGGAAGATCCGGTAGTTCCCCGTTACAACGGGCAGAGAAGCCAGCGGGCACAATGTTCGCCCGCACCCGGCATTGAAACGGAAAAAGCACGTCTTGCCATCGCGGAACAGATAGAAAACATACCATTACCCGAAGGTTATTCACTGGTATGGCAAGGAGAAAAAATAGCCAGCGACCAGTCCATGAAGTACCTGTTCCAAAATTTCCCGTTAGCCATCATTCTGATGATTGCCATCCTCATCATGCTGTTCAAAGATTATCGCAAACCCATCATCATCTTCTGCTGTATTCCGATGATATTTGTAGGGGTGGTAGCGGTCATGCTGCTCACAGGAAAAGTCTTCAATTTCGTGGCTATTGTAGGCACATTGGGATTGATCGGCATGCTGATTAAAAACGGTATTGTGCTGATGGATGAAATCACCCTTCAGATCAATGAAGGAGTAGAACCGATCACCGCACTGATAGACAGTTCCCAAAGCCGTCTCCGCCCGGTCATGATGGCCTCGCTGACAACGATTCTGGGTATGATTCCCTTGCTGTCCGATGCCATGTTCGGTTCCTTGGCGGCAGCTATCATGGGTGGATTGCTGTGCAGCACACTGATCACGCTGCTCTTTATCCCTATATTATATGCCTTGTTCTTCAAGATAAAAAACAATTGATTCATTTCACTGACATACAAAACCGAGAATAAATGAAAAAGACAATGATACTCCCCCTCTGCTGTCTGCTGTGGCATCTTGCCACCCCCGCATGGGCACAGGAAACACTGAGTCTGAAAGAGTGCCGCGAAATGGCATTAAAATACAACAAGGAAATGGCGGCTTCCGTGAAACAGACGGAAAGTGCCCGTTATACTGCCAAGAGTTACAAAGGGAACTTCTTCCCCAACTTCACCGTCAGCGGAACAGGACTTTACAGTAATGCCGACGGTAGTTACGGCATAGCCGGAGGCAACCTGCCCGTCTTTCTGCCCGATGGAACAGGACAGTTCAATCCGGGACAACCCGCAGGCTTTGCCTACTTCCCCGGCATTAACCTGGACTATAAAATAGGATGGGTCTATATGGGCGGTGTGCAAATGGAACAGCCCCTCTACATGGGCGGTAAAATCCGTGCCGCCTACAAAATGTCCTTGCTGGGCAAAGAAATGGCACAAATGAATGAAAATCTGACCGCAACAGAAGTCATTCAGAAAACAGATCAGGCATACGCTCTGGTAGTAAAAGCAAAGGAGATGAAAACAGTAGCCGATGCATACCACGCTGTATTGACGGAATTAAAAAATAACGTAGAGAGTGCTTACAAACATGGACTTAAACCTCAGAATGATGTATTGAAAGTACAAGTAAAGCTGAATGAAAGCGAACTAGGTATCCGAAAAGCCGAGAATGCTCTCCGCCTGGCTACCATGAACCTTTGCCACCTGATAGGAAAACCACTGACCACGAAAATTCATGTTTCCGAAGATTTTCCGGAGATAGAGAAAGACCTGGAAGTACAGGTACTGGATATCACCCGCCGTCCGGAATACGGAATACTGGACAAACAAGTGGCGATAGCCCGCCAGCAGGTGAAACTGAACCGCAGTGAACTGCTTCCCAAAGTAGGGATCAAAGGCTCATACGACTATGTGCATGGTTTGGAACTGAACAACAAGAATTTCCTGGACGATGCCAGTTTCTCTGTCCTGCTGAATGTAAGCGTCCCCTTGTTCCATTTCGGAGAACGCAGCAACAAAGTACGTGCAGCCAAAGCCAAACTGGAACAGACCCGCCTTCAACAGCAAAACCTGAACGAGCAAATGTTACTGGAACTGACCCAAGCCGCCAACAATCTGGACGAAGCAAAGCTGGAAAGCGAACTTGCCGACCGTTCCCTGCAACAGGCGGAAGAGAACAGGCGTGTCAGCAAAAGCCAGTACGAAGTAGGTCTGGAAACACTCTCCGACCATTTGGAAGCCCAAGCGTTATGGCAACAGGCTTACGAAACGAAAGTTGACGCCCGTTTCCAACTTTATCTGAACTACGTGGCCTATCTGAAAGCAGCAGGGACCTTGCATGACAAGCTGTAAGTCTCTTGTTCCGGATTCAGATTGAGTACAAATACAAGCAATCCCTCCTTCTCCGGAGTTTTATAAATGTTGCTGCCACTGCTACCACCCACTCTACTGAAACCACCATGAACAAGGTGTTTCAACGGGTGGTGGCAGCACATTTTTTTATGGGTAAAAAGTGCTGCCACCACCACTTTCCCTCTCTTTTTATTCCCAAACGGATAAAAAAGGGGCTATACTTCGGCTATACCTTCCTGCTTGCGCAGCACATACACCGCATGAGAATGCTTTCCTTCTTTGTCCAATCTCTTCTCCTCATACCAAGCCTTCAGCTCGTAGGCCGCCGTAGTGCGCGCCACCCCCAACCATTCCGAATAGGCCAGACGTGTAATGGAACCGTGTTCTTTCAGATAAGCCTCCAGCAACGTCCAACGCTCCTCCTTGCTACGCTTTTTCACCGTAGGCAAGAAGCCGAACTCGGCACGGAGGATGTCTGTTTCCTGCCGCACCCGCTTCACCAGTTCCGGCACCGGACGGAAGTTCACCTTCTTTATCCTCACGGATGCCGCACGTATCTCCTTCCGGTCTGTCACCTCACGCGAGGACAAGGCAAGAGAAAACGTACCCAGGCCGTCCAGCCGCACATTTTTTCCTTGCCGCAAATGGGATACAACCATATCGGCCACCTCCTGTAGCACTCCCACCACACAGCCCGCCGAATATGCGCTATGCTTGGACAACTCCTTCACTATGTGATCGGTAGTAATCGTTTCCTTCACCACTACCGCCGGATAAAGCACCGGCTTGCCGTCCTTTTCCTTGAAAGGGTTGGCCTTGAAATCATATTTTATATCCATCATTAAAAGATTTGATCTGTATCCGCAAGCCCTTTCTGCTCTATGGTTAAGGGTTCTCTTCCTTTTGTATTCTATCTCCATAAGCTTTGGACTTGACTCCAAAGGCTATGGAGTTATCTCCAAAGGTTATGGAGTCAACTCCGCAACCTATGGAGATAGAACACATCTGGACAAAGATACTTAATCTTTAGGGGAAAAAGGCTTAATATAAAGGAAAAGATGGATTAAGGAGAAAAATAATCAGGTAGTCGACCCTTTCTTAAAAAACTAAATGAATAAACAAAAGGATACGCGATATACAGGGAGATACCCTGATAAAAAGATTGGGTATCTGCGGAGAACAACGGTTTCATTGTATTCTGCGGACAGACAGAACGGTTTATAACCAAACATCAAAGGAAATATATTTGATGCAAAAGAAAGAATATCATTTTTTTATCCTATTTTTGTGTTGGCAACAAACTAATACCATAATACACAGACTGATGAAAACCACTATTTTACTTGGCTTATTATTGACCCTTACTGTTTCATGCAAACACCATTCCAACCCCGTGACTACCGAAGAAAACTTCCACACCCAAGAAGCCAACCGTCTGGTAGCAGAAGCGAGGAACCTATGGTTGCCTCCTTTAGACAGCACTTTCTTCTTTAATGACAGTGAACATATATCTATAAACGACAAGGAAATATGGGCCAAACTTGACAGCGCATTAGCCATTGACCCTACCAATATAAAAGTATATGTGGGAAGAATCAGTTATTTATCAGCCTGCAAAAAGTACCATGAGATTCTGTCTGTACTCCGGCAAGCTGAAAAACAATCCACCCTCAATGCCGACTTATGGTCAATGAAAGCGATGTTTGAAGATTATTTCGGAGACAGCCTTACCGCCCAAAAAAATTATCGGTCTGCCGATTCCGCCTATGCCATCCTCATAAAAGAATATGCTACAGACAGCCTCAGGTATGCCGGTTCCCGCATCAACCGCGCACTGAACATGGCATTGATGACTGATAATATTGCGATTCTTGAAGAAGAGGTGGAACTCACTAAAAAGATATTTCCCAAGACATGGAAAGGACTGGACAGTAGTTTTTACGGGAAAAATAAAAAAGACTTTTTCGACAAATGCTTTAACGTCCGCAAAAAGTAATCCAGCCTGCTACATCAAGAAAATTACAAATCATTGCATTTGAAAGAACAGACCTGTAATACCTACTTTCAATACAAAGACTTTTATAGCACAAAGGTGTAACTTTCTCTTCTTTTCACCGACTAACCTAATAAAAACACCTTTGAAAGCTGATGAGTATAGAACAGGAATTTGCCGACAAGCTAGTGCAATACAAGCACATCATTTACAAGGTATGCTTCATGTATGCAGACAACAAGGACGATGTGAACGACCTTTTTCAAGAGTCTGTATTCAATATATGGAAGTCATACAAAAACTTCCGGGGGGAAAGTTCGTTTGTCACATGGGTTTACCGCATATCCCTGAACACGTGTATCTCGGACTTCCGAAAGAAAAAGAAGTATGACTATGTACCTTTGGAACAGCAGGTAGATATTCTGGAAGATTGTGAACACAACGAACTGCTGAAAGAAATGTATTCACTCATCAAACGACTGAACAAGGTGGACCGTATGTTTATCCTGCTCTGGCTGGACGAGAAATCATACGATGAGATAGCCGAAATCACCGGAACGAACCGCAATAATGTCGCGATAAAACTGCACCGTATAAAAGAGAAATTAAAAAATATGTCGAACTTGTAATCATACAATTATATGGAACTTGAAGAATTGCAAAAAGCATGGAAAGAGTTGAATGAACGGGTCAGCCAGAATGAACTGGTTCATCAGCAACAGATTATAGAGATGTTGTCACGGCAAAAAGAAAGTTGCCTGCAAAGAATGCTGAGGATGGACAAAATAGCTTCTATATTTATGTTAGGAGTAACGATTCTAATGTTCGTTGATTTTATTCATTTGAACGGTAAATTAGTGTTTTGGCCGGCAATATTCGGACTTCTGCTATATGCTCTTACAGTCAACTTTGCAGGAGTTATTTTATTGACTAAAATAAAAAAAGAAACAAACCTTGAAATGCAAATAAAGAATATACTCCGATATAAAATGCTTATCAATTGGAGTTATATCATCGGATATTTGCTGGTAACTCCTTTTATATGCATATTCCTTCACACCTACCGCCACCTGTGGTGGCTCATGATAACAATGTTTGGTTTAATCTTAGCAGGTGTACTGACAGACTACTTCCTCTTCCATCATGTATCGGACAGAATTAAAGAATTGACACACGTCAATAAAGAGTTGATGGAACTGAAAAAGAAGCATAAAGAATAAATTTTCACTCTACAGTGAGGGTACTTAGCCGGATATTTTATTCCTTTGTACCCTCAATCAGAATAAAAAGCACTTTATGTTTCAACTGTATCTGCTGCTTCGTCTGAAAAATTTTGGAAGAATAATTATAGAATTGGGTATCTTCAGAATAGTCTTCCTTACCATCTTAACGGTGGCTGCCATCATGATATTGTTCTTGGCAGAAAACCGTTTCGCTATTCCTGTGGTATGCGTTCTCTTATTAGCCGGTTATCATAATATCCGGAAAGACAAAGAGTTTTTACGCACTTTAACACCTCATCTTTCTGTGTTCCTGATAAAAGAATACACCTTGATCGCATTACCTTTTGCCGGAATAGAAATAATAAAAGGACAATTTACCGACGCTATCGGCTTATGGCTGTTCGCCGCCTTATTACCTTGCCTGAAAAAAATAAAACTGGAACACAAACCTGTCCGTCTTCCTTTTCTTTACAAAGGAAGTTATGAATATATACGAATATTCCGCCAATCTTTCTGGGTCTATATCCTACTCTTTCTTTTTGCAACCGCAGGAACCGTACACGGAAATATAAAAATAAACAAAGTATGTCTCATACTATGGGGATTGGTACAGGCATCAGGCTATCTGCAAACAATGGACAACAGATATCTTCTTCATTTCAAAAATTTCAAGACTTTATACCTTTTCCAACTAAAAAGCATAGCATGGAATGTTTTCATCACCTCCATTCCTTTCAGCTTAGCGCTTATAGCGTCTACCTATGACCAAGATGAAATCCTCTTTTTCTTATCTTATTATACTGCCACCTTAATTTATGCCATTGGTATCGGTATGTTGCGCCATATCATCCCATCCCCCCTATTGCTGTTTATTGTGCAATTAAGTATATTAATGCCTTTTTATTTAGGCTCTCTTTTTGTTCCAATTATTTTAATACCCGGCATAGCACTTACAGCATTGCTGACCTGCCATGCGCACAAACGCTTAAAAAGATTATTATGATAGAAGTGAATGATTTACATAAAAGTTTCGGTAAGGTCAAAGTATTAAACGGCATTCATTTGGAGTATCACCCTGGAAAAATATATGGCTTGGTGGGCGAGAATGGAGCCGGAAAGACTACTTTATTCAATTGTATAATGGGAATCTATGATTATACCGGAAGCATAACCAAAAGCAAAACTTTAAAAACAGGTTATCTGTCTGCATCCAACTTCTTTTATTCCCAAATCACGGGTCTTGAACACTTGGAATTCTGTATGAAGGCCAAAGGTCTGCCGGTCAATACCCCCACCATTCAACATTTAAATGAAATTTTCCAACTGCCCCTTGACAGGTATGCTGCCGAATATTCTACCGGAATGAAAAAGAAACTGGGATTTATGGCATTATTGTTGCAAGACAATGACGTATTTATTCTTGACGAGCCGTTCAATGGGGTGGACTTGAAGGGATGTATCCTGATGAAAAGACTCATCCGGCAACTGAAAGCAAAAGAAAAGACGGTGATAATTTCCTCACATCTCATTGCCTCGCTAAGGGAAATATGTGATATTATCCACTATCTGAA
>ERZ1504463.360-NODE-360-length-10468-cov-3.567272_pt1 | contig 10468 bp, 8 predicted proteins | sample MGYA00574786_ERZ1504463 | MGnify/ENA primary metagenome ERZ1504463 (study PRJEB39906, sample SAMEA3182092) | gut metagenome | biome: human; feature: gut; material: Stool; isolation source: human stools | place: Canada | collected 2013-11-25 ...
TGCTGCGAGAAAGCTCTCGCTGCTGTCAAATTCTAAAATCTCCGTCTCTACACCGTACAGGTTCAGCTGTCGCTCAAGCCGCATTTTCAACAGCGCACGTTCGGTCTCAATATCATCCACGATTGCTATTCTCATACTGGACTGACTCCTTTGTAAAAGATTCCAACTAAATTATATCATACCTGTCCAACACCGGCACCGTGAAAAAATCAGATTTCGTGACAGAATTGAGGCTTTCGTGCCAAACGACTTGAAAAGCGTTTGCATATCCGTATACTGACAAGCAGAAAGGATCAATGACGGCAGAAAGGAGGGAGTGCTGTGTACCGCATTGCCGTGCTGACAAGTAGTGAAACACAGGAAGCCTTTTATATAGAGCAGCTTTCACGGTTCTGCTTTGAACGCGGTCTGTTTCCCAAAATGGACTGTTACCGTGGGCAGGAGTTGTTCTTTGATGTGGCGCGTATAAATGCGCCAACCTGCACTGTGATCGCACTTCCGGGAGTAGAAGGGTTGAATGCGGTGGAGCATCTGCGGACGCTTTTTCCCGAAATGCGCATCATCTGGTGCAGCGATCTGGATTTTTCCCTGCATGCGTTTCGGCTGCGTGTAGACTATTTTCTGTTAGAGCCAATAACAGAAGAAGCGTTTCGGCAAGGACTTTCTACATGGTTAGATGGGAAAAAAACGTCTGCCTTATTCCGGGTGGATCACAATAAACATAACATTGAGGAGGATTATTGATGAAAAAGAGAAAAAAGATTTATTCTGTATTTAGTTTCCTTCTGGCGGGAACACTGTGCCTATCTATGGCGGCCTGCGGTGGAACGCCCACACCGGCAGAGGACGAAACAACATCTTCTGCACCGTTATCCGGTGCACTGCCCGTGAAGGCTTTACAGCCAAAACACGTGGATGAAAACCCTTATATGGCAAAAAGTGATGCAAACATCCATCACGACGGCTACAACACCGACTCAACGGATGAAATTCTGCCGCTCGGCATCTATCCGGAAATCAATGTTTCCTTTGAGACAACGAACCCGAACGCCTCACCCGCGATTTACTTTGACAACTACGGTCACGCAGTCGTGCCATTGCTCGGCGGCATCGCCATCCGTGATCTGAATGCAACAGAGACGAAGACGCTCGGCTATTTTTCACCGATGCAGCATGATGGCGGTGGTTACGTCATCCAGAGTTCCTACACATTCCTTGACTCTAAAAACCGTATCGTCTGCCCGACGAGCAACAACCATGTACTGATACTGCGTACGACGGAGGAAGACGGCAGCGTCATTCCGGAATTCGAAAAGGTTCTGGATATCGATATCAAAGCGGCTGCTGAGACCGCGCTCGGCAAAGAGCTGACACAGAATCTTCTGTCCGTGGTCTTTGACTACGACGGAAACCTTTGGTTCGCCACCGGCGGCTTCCGGATCTATCCTGAGCGACAGCAGCAGGGTGTTCTCGGCTACATTGCCCACACAGCGATAGAATCGATTCTGAACGGCGAACAACCCGATCTTTCAAAAGCTGTCTTTGTTTACGGGCTGCCCCTTGGCGAGGGCGCAGAAAACGGCATTGCTGCCTCCAAAGACGGTGCGGTCATTCTGACGAACCAGAACTGCTACCTGTTGCGCGCGGAAGAAGGTGTGAACGTTGTGTGGTGCACGCCATATGAGAGTGTCGGTGCGAAGGTCAGCCACGATGGCGATAAGACAACCGGAGGCGGGCTTGCCTGGGGTGGTGGCTGCTCGCCCACACTGACACCAGACCTTGTACTATTCACCGACAACGCTGACCCCGTTAAGCTTCTCGCGCTCGACATGAAGACCGGAGAGGTCGTAGCCAGCATGCCTGTTTTGGATGATCTGCCCGATGGGTATCAGGTGGCGGTTGAGAACTCTGCAATCGTTTATGACGACGGTGAAGGCACCGTCAGCACGATCGTCTGCAACTGGTTCGGCGCCGGTAACGCAGGGCTTGCCGACCCTGACAATGACTCTTCGATTCAGAGCTATGCCAACATTTATGACCAGAACTGGCTGATGAAGGGTAATGTTATGATCGCCCCGGGCGTTGAACGGGTGGACACCTTAAAAACCGCTGATGGCTATGAAATGAAGAGCGTCTGGAGCCGGAACGATCTGCGCGACACGGCGATCATGAAACTCTCCACTGCAACAGGCTATATCTACGGTTACGTACAGGATTTGGATACCGGCATGTGGCAGTACATTATTTTGGACTTTGCAACGGGCGAAACCGTCTTCACGATGGATGTGTCCAACAAATACGGCTACAATAATATGGCCATCGGCATGTACACCGGCAGCAACGGAAATACGCTCTACTGCCCGACAGGCTATCTGGAACTGCTGCGTTTGCAGGATCGCTTTGTATACCTGCCAGAGCTTCCGTACCGTGAGGTTGATCTTGATCAGGCGGCAAGAAATGTTCTTTCGCAGGATCAGTTTGAGCAGGATGGCGGTGAAGGTACGGTTGCAAGCTGGCACAACACCGCGACCATCTGCAACGTGCATCCCAACACCATGGTAGCCTTCCGCATGAACAACCTGTCCGGCAGTGCCTCCGATCTGACGCTCTACGCCTATGGTGCAGACGGCAAGCTGGAAAAGGTTGGCTCTGAACTGTGGTCGCTCACAGACGTGACCGGAGCAAATGTGACGGAGCTGACAGACGGCGTGCTCTATGAACTGCGCGTGACCGTCTCCGACGGCGGTGATTTCGACCTGAGCGAAACAGAAAAAGAAATCAAGCTATCCGTTGTACTTGGAAAGTAAATCTGTTTTAAAGACAGCTGTCATTTACCGGCTTTTGATCTGGCGTAAGCTTAGATCGTAGATGCGATGATCTGCATCCTGCCCTGTAACTCTACCTTACCGTAGCCGTCGGGCAGGATCAGGTGATCGCCCTTTTTTAAATGAGTACCGTTCAGGGTGCCTTCTCCCTCTACCACACTCATCAGTACAAAGGGCTTATCCTGCCAGGTCTCCACGCGATGCTCCACATCAATGCGGTATACGGTGTAATAAGGACAGCGGATCAGCTGCTGGATCGCATCGTCCTTTTTCTCGGTATGCACCACGCTGTTCTCTGCGGATTTGGCAGGAACGGTGATAACATCGATACTCTGAGCGATATGCAGCTGTCTGGGCTGGCCATTGCTCAGTCTGTCATAATCGTATACACGGTAAGTAATGTCGCTGCTCTGCTGTGTCTCAAGAAGCAGTGTACCGCCCTTAATGGCATGTACGGTACCGGGATCGATCTGGATGAAGTCACCGGGCTTAATAGGGATCTCACGAATGAATTCTTTCCACTTGCCCTCATGAATCATCTGTTCCAGCTCTTCTTTTGTCTTCGCATTATGTCCGACTACCAGCGTGGCGTTCTCCTTGCAATCCAGGATGAACCAGCACTCGGTTTTGCCCAGGGATCCGTTCTCATGTACCTTCGCATAAGCGTCATCCGGATGCACCTGGATGCTTAAGTCGTCCTTTGCATCAATGATCTTGATAAGCAGAGGGAAACGATCCATTCCCGTGTCTCCGAACAACTCGGGGTGCTTCTCCCACAGCTCGGACAGCTTCATTCCCTTATAAGCGCCGCTTGCCACGGTGCCGTCTCCGTTGGGATGGGCGCTGATACCCCAGCACTCACCGATATCGTCTCCTTCGATGGGGTACCCGAATTCTCTGTTTAACCGGGTACCGCCCCAGATATTGTGGGTACACACCGGTGTTAAAAAAATAATATCTTTGTTCATGATCATCTATCCTTTCCCATGATACTTACTATGTATTGCACTGCATCTTTCCCGTTATTCCGCTACTTAGCTTTGCAACGTCCGTTTCTGGAAAAATATTCTATCTGATATGTAACACATTTCTTCCGATCTGTCTACCTGACTTCCGTACTATGCCTATTCCGCTTCTGTTTCTGTTCTTACCCCGGATACAATCAATGACACCAGATAAAATCCGGCCTTATCGTTCTCGTGTGTCTCCGTGAGCTCGATTCTCACCCGGTGTTCCCCATAAGGCAGGTGCTCTGCCACCGTTGTCAGCTGCATTTTGTCTCCCCAGGTCTCATCGAAGGTTCCGTCCAACACGCACGCCGTCTCAGGGTTCTCATCCACCACTGCCGTGGCAATGGGTGCAGGCCCGTCCTTCACTCGGCGGTATTGCACGGCGGCACCGGTTCCCCGAAAAGCGAACTCCAGATAAGCTCCTTTTTCCCCGGCGCTCCATCCGTTGCGGAAAATATCCGTGATATCTCTCTGCGGTGTCATATCTTCTACAAAAACACTCTTCCCCGGTGTGGAATTAGAATATTGCAGTCTCACGCAATGCTCATAGGCATTTTCTGTCAGCGGAGCCGGGAAAATTTCCTGCGGCTCTTGCGTTTTATCATGGATCACCTTTTCCAGGAAGTTCGTGATCACGGATGCCACCAGTTCATGTCCCAGATCATTGGGGTGCAGGAAATCCGCAGTAATCTTCTCTGCCGGAAGTCTTCCTGCTGCCACTGCCGGATAGATGCTGTTCTGTATACTGATACAGGGCAGATCATAATGTCGTCCTACCTGCGCATGATAATATGCCGCACTTTTACCGGTATCATAATAGACATTATGGATCAGCACCATTGCCGGTGCGCTCGCACTGCCATAAATCTGCCTCACCAGGCCTTCGTAGGTCTCACAGAAATGCGGCGTACTGTGATCGTTCACGGAAAATTCTACAAATACCAGATCCGGCAGCCGCTGAAGCAGGTCTTCCTGTACTCTCGCCGCGCCGAACTGGGAATCGGTAGCTCCGATTCCGGCGTTCACATAATCAAATTCCGTATTGGGAAATACCTTTTTCAGCCAGCCAAATGTCCTTGCCGCATAACATTTGTCCGGATCCGTAGCGGAAAATCCCTGGGTAATGGAACCGCCGATAAATCCTACCGTAAGCCGCTCTCCTTTGGCTGCACGGTTCATAAAACCTTTCAGTCTGGTCAGGTTGCCCCGGTTCAGGATTCCGGCTTCTTTATCAATGATGTTCCCCGCACTCTTGCGGTTCTCATAGATGCTGTTTTCCAGAGTGCAATAACGTTTCGCCTTGTTTTTCAGAGTCTTGCCGATGCGGAAAATTTCCTCCGGGCGGTATCCTCTGGACTCCAGATAATAAATGCCGCTGTACAGGTTGATCGATACATCGGGGTATTTATCTCCGATCATAGCTTCGAACATGATCATAATATGACCGATCTTCTCTGCCGCAGCTTCCACATGATTGTCCAACAACAATAGGAACTCATCCTTTTTCACATGGCACACCATTTCCTGTCCCTTCAGGTGCTTTTGAATGTGCGTCCCCAGATGGTACAGAAGGCTGTTTTTCACTTCCTCACTCATCTTCGCGGAAATCTCATCGTAATCCCGGATGCCCAGAAATACCTCTGCATACTGACCGTCCTGCCAGGGCAGGATCTGTTCCAGTTTTATCGAAAAGCTTTCCGTTGTCTCCACTCTGGCATATAATTCCTCTTTTTCCATCATACGCTGTCTCCAAAACCGCAAAGGACCCGCTCACCGCGGGCCCTTTGATTCTATCTTCTGCCTTCTTCTGTATCGCTTGTTGTGACCACGCTGTGTTCTTTGATATAGTCAACCACTTCATCGATGGTCGTAAATGCCAGTCCTACATAGCTGTCTGCCGCGCCATAGTAAATGGCGATCCTGCCGCTCTCGGAATCATGGATGGTCGCGCAGGGGAAGCATACATTCGGTACGAATCCTCTCTCTTCATACCACTCCTCCGGTGTCAGCAGGAAGTTCTCACAACGATATTTTACAATGGAAGGGTTGTCAATATCCAGGATCGCTCCGCCGATGGAATAGACATAACCGTTACAGGTTCCGCTCACACCATGATAGAACAACAGCCACCCTTCAGAAGTCTCAATGGGTGCTGCGCCTCCACCGATCTTCAAGGACTCCCACCATTCGGAAGACTTGCCCATCACATGTCTGTGTTTGCCCCAGTATACCATATCCGGGCTCTCACTGACAAAGATGTCTCCGAAAGGAGTGTGTCCACTGTCGGAAGGACGGGACAACATCATGAAATTACCGTGTACTTTTCTGGGGAACAGTACCGCATTACGGTTGAACGGCAGGAACGGATTTTCAATTCTTACAAAAGTCTTGAAATCTGTCGTCTTTGCAATACCGATCGCTGCACCGTAAAAGTCCTGACACCAGATGATGTAATAGGTGTCTTCCACTTTCACCAGTCTGGGATCGTAAGCGTAGATCGGCATAAAAGGCTTGCCCTCTTCATCTACAAACGGAATCTTATTCTTCTCAAAATCCCAGTGGATTGCATCTTTGCTGCGACCCAGGTAGATATAAGGAATACCGTTGACCTGTTCCCCACGGAACACGCCGATGAATTCATCACCGTAAGGCATTACGGCACTGTTGAAGATTCTGGCTACTCCTTCTACCGGATTTCTGCCAATGATAGGGTTCTCGCTGTATCTCCATACCGGTGCACCGGTATGTCCTTCCGGTTTATCCTGCCAGGGTACATTAGGTACTGCAGGGCTGATCATCTTAACTTTGCTCATTCGAGTTACCTCATTTCTGTATTATTTATCTTGCTTCCTGTTTTAAGAACTCTTCATTTCTGCGGATGAGTTCACATCTCTGTGCCACACACTCCACGCTTCTTCCTGGATCAGAAGGGGTGTTGAATACATAATCCACAAGCTTGTCTATAGTAGTAGTTGCCACATGCATGCGGGTATCGCTGGATGCATAGTAGATAAAGACTTCCCCCTTCTCATTCGCGATAGCACCGTTGGTAAATACTACGTTTGAAACATCTCCCACTCTCTCTTCCCCTCTGGGACCGATCAGCAGGCCCGAAGGCTCTGCGATCACTTTTGCAGGATCTTTCAGATCCGTTGCAAAAGCATAAATGACGTAACGTAAACCGGCTGCGGTATTACGTACTCCATGTGCGATATGTATCCAACCTCTGTCTGTTTTGATGGGGGTAGCGCCCGCACCGTTTTTGGCCTCGGTAATGGTGTGATATTTCCGCAGACTGGTCATGCGCTCTTCGTCGATCACTGCATGAGTGATATCGTCACACAGTCCGAAACCGATTCCTCCGCCGCTTCCGGTCTCGATGAAATCATCCATCGGTCTGGTGTAGAAGGCATACTTGCCGTCTACGAATTCCGGATGCAGCACTACATTTCTCTGCTGGGGAGAACGAAGGGTCTTTAAATTCTCCAGTCTCTCCCAGTGCTTTAAGTCTTTGGTTCTTACAATGCCTGCAGCCGCTACTGCTGCGGACAGATCATTTACGGAAGTATCCTTGCTTTCGGAACAGAACACACCGTAGATGTAACCATCTTCATGTTTGGTGAGACGCATGTCATAGACATTGGTCTCTTCCGGGCAGGTGTCATCTAACAAGATGGGATAATCCCAGAAACGGAATCCATCGACACCGTTGTCACTCTCCGCCACGCCGAAGAAGGACTTTCTGTCATTTCCCTCGATACGGGCTATCAGATAATACTTACCGTTTAATTCAATCGCTCCGGAATTCATGACTGCATTGATACCCAGACGCTCCATGAAATAGGGGTTTGTCTTGGGATTGAGATCATATCTCCAGGTCAGGGGAATATGTTCTCTGGTCAGAACCGGATATTCATAACGGTCATAAATACCGTTGTAGAAATCAGACTTTACATTTTTCCGGGAAAGCAGCTTCTCCTGCTCCTCTTTTTCTATGCAATAACGCTCTAACATATTAGGTATCCTCTCTTAAAATAAATCAATTATTCTGGAATACGCTTCATAACCTCCTGGAGGTCTTCGTTACACGACCTATCCAGGAATACGTTGCAGGACCTCCATGCACATCCTGCCGTTATGGTAAGGGCATTTCCAAGGCTCCACAATGGGGCGGTCAGGATAGGGATTTCCTTCCGGATCCACTTCCCAGAACCATTCGGAACCGGGTCTCTTATCGATCACATGATCTCTGATAAATGCCCATTCCTTCTCTGCGGCTTCCAGATATTCCGTTTTCTCCGGCTCTTTCTCATAGCCGTTTAAGAAACCGATCACGGTCTCCGCCTGTACCCACCAGACTCTGTGTACATTCACGACACCTCTGTCACATTCATTGGCCAGAGAGTGTCCGTCGAATGCCACCTTATAGATCTGTGCGGTAAGGTCTCCGGTGATGGCATACATCTTCTGCGTCAGTTCCGGATCATCCAGTACCTTGCAGCCTCTGTCGATCAGCCATGCAGTCTCGATGTCGTGACCGTAGGAATGCAGATCCAGAATGGTGTTGTAATGCTTATCAAAAAACACTTCCTGTCTGTGGAGCTTCGGATTATAAACTTTCTCAGCGAACACATCCATGATCCACAGAAGGCGTCTGCGCACTTTTTCATCCCCGGATACCCGGTACAGCTCCGTATAAGCTTCAAAAACATGAAGCAGGGTATTCATGGTCTTGTCTGCCAGGACACCGTTCTCCGACAATTTCTCATTGGATTCCGGTTTAAAGTCTCTGGTGAATGCTTCCAGATATCCCACCTCATCCATACACGTAGTCTCAATCAGAGTAAACAGCTTTTTCGCCAGCTCCAGGGCTTCTGCATCCCCGCTGGCCTCATAGTAAGAGGACAGCGCGTAGATGCAGAACGCCTGATTGTAAGTATGTTTTGTGGTATCCTTCGGGGTTCCGTCATAGTTTAGGGACCAGTAGATACCGCCGTATTCTTTGTCCAGACAATGGTCTTTCAGGAAATCGTAGCCGTGCTTTGCCTCATCCAACAGACTTTCGTCTTTTAACAGTGTATATGCGTTGGAGAAGAACCAGGTGATCCTGCTGTTCAGGATGCAGCCTTTTTCCGCCTTTTTATCCAGATTCAGATCGTAGTCCAGAAAACCGTAATAACCGCCGAACTCGTCATCCCGCATCCCTTTCCAGAAAGGAATGATTCCTTCGGTCAGATGCTTTTTGATCTCTTCTCTCATTTTCATGGTTTCCGCATTTTTCATGTTCCGCACTCTCCTTTGAATTTAACCTTTGACAGCGCCGGAGGTGATTCCACTGTAGATCTGTTTCTGACAGAGCAGGAATACGATCAGGGCAGGCAGCAGAGACATCAGTACACCTGCACAGATCAGATTGTATTTGCTTCCAAGAGGTCCGGTGAAAGTATACAGGGAGGTTGCAACCACACCGAGAGTCCTCTTGTCCTGCAGATACAGACTGGCGCAATAATACTCGTTATATACGCCTACTCCCTTAAGCACCATCGAAGTCACGATAGCGGGTTTCAGAAGCGGAAGAATGATCTTCCAGTAAATGGTAAAGTAGGAGGCTCCGTCAATAAATGCGGATTCATCCAACGATACCGAAATATTTTCCATGAACTGGATGAAGATGTAGATGGAGATAACATCCGTACCCATACTCATAATGATATAACCATACAGATGATTGATAAATCCAAGGTTACTCATGATCTGGTATACAGAGACCTGCATGGCAATTCCGGGAAGGAGAGTTGCAAACAGGAACAGACTGCGGACCAGTCCGTTGCCTGGGAACTTGAATCGGTTCAGTACATAAGCAAGCTGTGTTCCCACCAGGATGGATCCTAACAGTACAAATACCAGGATGATCGCTGAGTTCAGATATGCTCTGCCCATGTTGGCACGGTTAAAAGCGTCAATAAAGTTCTGGAAGTTCAGCCAGCTTTCCGGCAGGGTCATAACGTTAGTGCTCTGATATTCTGCGTCGGTCTTGAATGCTGTGATGACACAGGATACAATGGGCAAAAGTGCCACGAAAGAGAAGAATACCAGGCTGAAATACTTAATAACGATCCAGATGACAGCGCCTGCGCTGTAATGTTTGTGGTTGGTTTTCATCTTTGCCATCTTACACTGCCTCCTTCTTCCATCTTCTCTCTCTTCTGAGACGTTTTCTTCTGGTATATTCTTCATTATCCGCATCGGAGCTTCTAAATACCAGTTTGAAGAAAAGCTTTTGTAAAATTGTTGCTGCAAAAATGATCAGTAACAGTACCACAGCCATGGCAGACGCAAGACCTACCTGCTGGTTGGTATGTGCGATCTTGTCCATCAATACGAAGTAGGTTGCGGTTCCGCCGCCACCCTTGGTGATAACGTAGGGAGGATCGAAAGCACTCAGGGAACCTGTGATAGATAGGATCACGTTCAGCGTAACGATGGTCTTAATGCTGGGTAAGATAATATGTATAAACTGTTGGAATTTATTGGCACCGTCCAGCTCTGCTGCCTCGTACATCTCGGAGTCCACGGACATGATGGCACCGATGAAGAGTACCATGTTGTTGCCGTAATAACGCCATACCGAGG
>ERZ1504463.391-NODE-391-length-10079-cov-4.023045_pt1 | contig 10079 bp, 10 predicted proteins | sample MGYA00574786_ERZ1504463 | MGnify/ENA primary metagenome ERZ1504463 (study PRJEB39906, sample SAMEA3182092) | gut metagenome | biome: human; feature: gut; material: Stool; isolation source: human stools | place: Canada | collected 2013-11-25 ...
CTGTTAATCTATTTATGAAAAAATATGGTGAAACGGCAAGGCGGGCTTGCCCTGAAGTACCGGAACGAGTACATCCACACCAACTTAGGCATTCCCGTGCCATGCATCTGTATCGTGCCGGTATGCCTCTTGTCCTTCTCTCTGAGTTTCTGGGCCATGCCGACGTCAACACTACCCGAATCTATGCATGGGCCGATACTGAGATGAAGCGGCAGGCAATTCAAAAGGTATCCAAGGCCACAGCAGAAGATTCTATTGAACCAATATGGGCAAACGATGAGGAGATGATAAAGCGTCTTTATGGTTTGGCTTGATTTTACCACATTTTAACCGTGTTCATAATGCGACGACCAGCTATGATCTGGTCGCCGCAAATTTATTATCCGGAGGATTTAACATGAATTACAGCAGAAAAAACACTATCTCTCAACAAAAAAACGATGGCCAATCTTACTCCCTCGGGATAACTCAATCCTCGGGATTAGAAAAGCACACGCTTTGCCTCGCCGCATAAAAAACGGCCAGCAGCACTTGGCTGCTGGCCGGGAAAACTTTATATTTTTTCACTGTCCTCTTGACGGGTTGCGGTTCACACGGCAAGCCGCCTCTTTTTCACTTAAAGTATGCCACCAGCAGGTCGACGCAGGCGCCGTAGCTCTTGACGCCGATGGTGCCGTAGCTCTTGAGAAAGCCGTCGTAGACGGCGTTGGAGACCGTGTCCACCGGCCCCTCAAACTGCGCCCAGTAGGCGCTGGAAGCGCGCAGGTCGGCGACCACGCGCTCGTCGAGCGTTCCGCGCACGGCGCGCCAGCGCTCCGCGTCGGCGGAATAGAGCGCGTTGGCAAGATAAATGTAGCCCGACAGCGCGCCCGCGTAGCGGTAGGCGGCGTCGTCGCAGCGCAGGCAGGCGAGCACCGCGAGGAAATTGCACTCCTGCTCGCTCGCGATGCCGCGGCGATGGGCAAGCTCGTGCGCGACGGTGGTGGGCAGCGTCGCGGCGGGAAAATCGACGTTTACGTTGCACTCGCCCGTGAACGGGAAGTAGAAGCCGGTGAAGCCCATCGCGCTCATCACGCGGGAAAAGCGCATGGCCTTGGGCGGCACGTCGGTCATTTCGAGGAATGGAAATTCCTCATACAGATTTTCGTAGATCTTCGGCGCGTAGGCGAGGATCTCCGCGCGGTCGCCGGCAAAGGCGCCGTCGGCGGCGCGGGGGACGTCTCCGGCGTATTCGTTCACCAGTGCGGCGAATTGCCGCGTCACGCGCTCGAGGTCGTCGACGGCGACCGGCTCGGCGGCGAGGCCGCTTTTGTCGGTGAAGCTGTCAGCGTAGTAATTCGCACCCCAGAGCAGGCAAAAGAGCACATAGACGGTCAAAACCGCGTTCCCAAGCCCAAGCACGAGCGCGTAGACTGTGCCGCTTCTGTGCCAGCTTCGCACTATGGCGCGCACGCCCAGCACGAGAAAGGCGAGAAAGCCAAGCGCCGCGAGGACGTACAAACTTTCCGCGACGGAGAAGGGCACGCGCTCGCAGAGCTGTCCGATCGCGCGCCGCAGCGGATTCGTGAAGCCCTCCGTCAGGGCGTTCATGGCTGCGCGGCTGCGCCGCACAAGCAGAAAGACCGATAGAAGCGCGAGGTTCGCAAGCAGCCAGAGATGCAGTTTTTTGTAACGGGAAAACAAGGCTTTCATGGCGTCAGTCGGCGGCAGAGAGCAGCTCGCGCGTGTAGGCGTGCTGCGGGTGGTCGAAAAGCTCCTGCACCGTGTTTTCCTCCACGATGCGCCCGTCCTTCATCACCATCACGCGGTCGCAGAGCTGATAGACCACATTGAGATCGTGCGAGATGAAGAGGAACGAGATGCCCAGCTCGTCGCGCACCGTGCGCATCAGCTCTAAAATCTGGCGCTGAATGGTCACGTCCAGCGCGCTGACCGGCTCGTCGGCGATGATGAGCCGCGGCTTTTGGATGAGCGCTATCCCGATGGAAACACGCTGGCGCTGCCCGCCGGAAAGCTCGTTCGGCCTACGCGTCAGGCACTCGGCGGGAAGTCCGACCTTTTCGGCGATCTCCGCGACGCGGCGGCGCCGCTCGGCGGCGTCGTACTTGCCATAGATGCGCAGCGGCTCCTCTAAGCTCCAGCCGACGGTGTAGGCGGGGTTGAGCGAGGAGTAGGGGTCCTGAAAGATCATCTGTGGGCGCTTGGTGTAGTGGATGATCTCGCCCGTGTGGGTCTTGACCAGACCGAGGATATTTTTCACCAGCGTCGTTTTGCCGGTGCCGCTTTCACCTACAAGCCCCAAAATTTCACCGCGGCGGAGCGTGAAGCTCACGTCGTGCAGCACGGTATGGTCGTGCCGCCGCCCATGCTCATCGGTGTCGCGGTACCAGCTTGTAAGGCTTTTGACTTCTAAAACAAGGTCGTCCATGGCGTTAACCTCTGCGCACGCGGCGCGGAATGGCGTTGATGAGCTCGGCGGTGTAGGGGTGCTGCGGCGCGGTGAAAAGCTGCTCGGGCGCGCCCTCCTCAACGATGTGACCGCGCTGCATCACGGCAACGCGCGAGCAGATGCGACGCACGACCTGCAAATTGTGCGAGATGAGCAGCATCGAGATGCCGCGCTCCCGATTCAAACGGCGCAAAAGCGCGAGGATTTGCGCCTGCACGGTCACGTCGAGCGCGGTGGTCGGCTCGTCGAGCAGCAGCAAATGCGGATCGGTGACGATGGCTGCGGCGATCATCACGCGCTGGAGCTGGCCGCCCGAGCACTCGTGCGGGTACTTGCGGTAAATTTCCTCCGGCGCGGGGAGGTCCACATCGCGCAGCGCCTCGAGCGCACGCGCGCGGCGCTGCTCCTTCGTCAGCTGCGTGTGGACAGCCAGCGCCTCCTCGACCTGCGGGCCGATGCGCATGAGCGGGTCCATCGCGGTCATCGGCTCCTGAAAGATCACGCCGAGCTCACGGCCCTGAATGGCGCGCAGCTCCGCGCGGGGCAGACGCAGAATATCGCGCCCGTCGAAGCGCACCTCGCCGGAGAGCGTGACCTTTTTGCGCTCGATGAGGCCCGAGAGCGTCATGGCGGTCACGGTCTTGCCGCTGCCGCTCTCGCCCACGAGCCCGACGACCTCGCCGTCGCGGATAGTCAGGTCGATGCCCGCCACGGCCTCGCGCGAGGCGCCGTGAAAGCGGACGTGCAGATCATGAATTTCGACCATGGGGGGCATCTCCTTTCTGAAAATCAGTTCTCGCCGCGCTGCAGGCCCTCGCCGATCAGGCTCACGCCGAGGATCAGCAGCACAATGACCGCGCCCGTGCCGAGCGCGTACCACGGCGCGGAGTCGAGCATACTCTGCGACTCCGAGAGCATATAGCCGAGGCTCGCCTCGTCGGGCGAAACGCCGATGGAGAGGTAGCTCATCGCCGCCTCGGCGAGCACGGCATTGTTGAAGCCGATGGTGATGGCGGAGACGAGCGTGTGCCAGATGTTCGGCAGAATGTGAACAAAGAGGATGCGCGCGGTGGACGCGCCCATCAGCTCCGCCGAATGGACGTAGTTCTGCGTGCGCGCGCGGGCGAACTCGCTGCGCACGATACGCGCGTAGCTGGGGATGAAGACGATGCCGAGCGCAAGCGTCATGTGCTCCCGCCCGCCGCCGAGCAGGCTCACGAGCACGAGCAGAATGAGAATGCTCGGAAAGGAGGCGAGCGCGTCGTTCAGACGCATGAGCACCTCGTCCACCCAGCCGCCGTACCAGCCGGTCAGCGCGCCGACGAGCGTGCCGACCACGGTGCCGATGGCGACGGTGCCGAGCGCAATGAGCAGCGTATCGCCCGCGCCGACCATGACGCGGCTCAAAATGTCGCGGCCGAATTTGTCCGTGCCCATCGGATGTGCGGCGGACGGCGGCAGCAGGCGTGAAAAGTCCATGGCGTTGGGGGAGTAGGGCGTCCAGAAAAGGCCGAGGACAATGAAGCCGACGACCAGCGCCGTGAGCACGAGGCCCACGCGCAGGAAGGTGTTTTTTCTCATGCCGCACCTCCCGCTCCGCTGCCGAGCCGCGGGTCGATGCGCCGCGCGAGCAGATCAGCGGCGAGGTTGCAGAGAATGACGGCGAAGGCCAGCAGCACAACGATGGCGCGCGCGACCGGCTCGTCGCGCCCCTCGATGGAGGTCAGCAGCAGCCGCCCGAGACCGGGGACGGCGAACACCTGCTCGATGACGACGCTGCCCGCGAGCAGATCGGCGACCGTCATGGCGAGGAAGGTCAGGACCGGCACGAGCGTGTTTTTCAGCACATGGCGGTAGAGGATGCCGCTGCGCGAGCGTCCGCGGCTCATGGAGGTGCGGACGTAGTCGCGCTGCGCCTCGTCTAAGATCGACGTGCGCAGGAGCTTGACCGTCATGGCGATGCGCGGCAGCGCGACCGCGAGCGCGGGGAAGAAGAGATAACCGATGTAATGCCCCACGCCGCCCGCCGGGAACGCGCCCGCGATGAACAGATGCAGCACAAGGCCGAAGAGATAGGTAAAGAGGATGCCGGTGAAAAACGGCGGCACCGCCATCACGACCTGATTGATCACGGTCAGCGCGCGGTCGAGCCGGCCGCCGGCGTATTTGGCCGACAGCACGCCGAGCGGAATGGAGACCGCCGCGATGAGCGCGAACGCGAGCGCCGTGAGCGTCAGCGTGGGCCCCAGCCGCTGCGCGATGAGCGAGCTCACGCTCTGCCCGTAGCGGTACGAGGTACCGAGGTCGCCGCGCAGCGCGTCCCACAGCCAGCGGCCGTAGCGCACGAGAAGCGGGTCGTTCAGCCCCAGCTCGATGCGCAGGGCCTCAAGCCGCTCGGGAGTCGCCTCCGTACCGAGCAGGCGCGTCGCCGCGTCGCCAGAGAGGAGGGAGAAGGCAACGAAGGTCAAAAACGAGACGATCACCATCGTCAGCAGCATCGTTGCGATTTTTTTCGCTGTATAACGCATGGTGTTCGCCTCGCTTTGTCGGTCAGGGCGTCTGCCCTCGGATTTTCGTCAGGTGTAGGCCACGGTGCTCAGGTCGATGGCGTAGAGCGGGTAGAACCGGTAGCCGGTGAGACCCTTGCGCACGGCGACAAGATCCGCGAGGTCTTGAATGTAGACGTTTGCGGCGGTCTCGGCAAGGATCTCCTCGCAGCGGAGGTATTGGGCGGTCGCTTCCTCGTCGGTCGCGGCGCGGATGGCGGCGGCAAAGGCTTCGTCATATTCCACATTGGAATAATTTGTGAAATTATTACTCGCCGTAGAGGTAAAGCGTTCGAGCATGGCGCGGGCGGTCAGGGTGCTGGCGTCCACGCCGACAACGGTAGCCTGATAGCGACGACCGGAATAGACGTCCTCCAGCCAGCTCGCCCACTCGACGGGGCCGATGGTCACGTTCACGCCGATGGCGCGGAGCTGCTCGGCGACGACCTGCGCGGTGTCCATGTGCGGCTGGTAGTTGCTGGGAACGGTGATGGTGAGGTCAAAGCCGTCGGGATAGCCCGCCTCGGCGAGCATCGCCTTGGCCTTTTCTGTGTCATGCGGATAGAGGTCGGCGAGCTCGGGCAGGAAATACTTGCGGAAGTTGGGATACATGCTGCTGCCGACCGCCGTGCCGTGACCGTCGGCCACAACGTCAAAGACCTGCTCGCGGTCGAGCGCATAGCACAGCGCCTTGCGCACCGTTTCGTTCGCAAGCGGCTCGTAGGCGTGGTTGAGATACACGGCCTGCACGAGGTTCATGGTGCCCTCGAGAATGTCAAAGCTCTCGGTGAGCTGGTTTGCCTGCGTGGCGGTCAGGTGGGCGCAGATGTCCACCGCGCCGCTCTTGAGCGCCATGACGAGCGCCTCGGCATTCTCATAAATTTGATAGGTGACCTTGTCCACCTTCGCGCCCTCGCCCCAGTAATCGGCGAAGCGCTCCAGCACAAGATTCTGCTGCGCGGCGCGGGAGACGTACTTAAACGGGCCGGTACCGACCGGGTCCGCGCCGTCGGCGTGGTTCTCCGGTGTAATGGCCAGCGTCATGTAGGAGAGGAAATCGCTGTCGGCGGCCTTGAGGACAACGGAGACGAAGGTATCGCCGATATTCACGGCGTCGATATTGTCCAGCGCCTTCCAGTTACCGGACTGCATGGCCTTGTCGATCGACCATGCGACATCCATTGCCGTGACCTCGCTGCCGTCATGGAACTTCACGCCGGGGCGGAGATGGAACGTATAAGTGAGCTGATCGTCGGAGATCTCCCAGCGTTCGGCGACGGCGGGGATCAGGTTGCCGTCCGCATCGGGCTTGACGAGGCCCTCAAATACGTTGAACAGCACCTCGCGGTTCGCGGCGGTGACGGAGGTGTAGGGGTCAAGGCTGTTTTCCAGGTCCTGCGCGATGCCGACGACGATCTCGTTCGCGTCGCGCCGTGCGTCGGTCGTGTCGGCGTTCCCGCCGCAGGCGGTGAGGGAGAGGAGCAGAGTCAGGGAAAGAAACAGGGTGAGGATGCGCTTATTCATGGTTTTCTCCTTTTGGTGTTGTGGTCGTGCCCGTCAAAACCCGACGGGGCGCAAAGATCGTGTCGTCCGTCACGCCCTTTTTGCGCAGGGACGATTCACACAGGAAGCTCACGGCGGAATGGATGCAGGCGAACACCGGCACGCCGAGGAACATACCCAGCACGCCGCCGAAGCCGCCGCCGACAAGGATGGCGACGACGATCCAGAAGCTCGAAATGCCGACGGTCTCGCCCAAAATTTTGGGGCCGAGGATGTTGCCGTCGAACTGCTGGAGGGCAATAATGAAAATGATAAAGTAGAGGCACTGGCGGGGGCTCACGAGCAGGATCAAAAACGCGCTGGGGATCGCGCCGAGGAAGGGACCGAAGATGGGGATGATGTTCGTCACGCCCACAAAGACCGCGATGATGGGCGTGTAGGGGAACTTCAAAATCGAGCAGACGATGAAGCACAGAATGCCGATGATGAGCGAGTCGAGCAGCTTGCCGCGCACAAAGCCGGAGAAGATGCGGTCGGCCTCGCGGGTGGCGCGCAGCGCGCGCTCATAGTGCGGCGCGGAGACGAGCGAGTAGAGCAGCTTGCGCGTGTGGAGGCCGAAGGTCTCCTTGCGGTCGAGGATGTAAACGGAAACGACGATGCCCACGAGCAGGTCCTTGGCAAAGACCAGCACGCTCAGCACGCCGCCGGTCACGGCGACGATGGCGACCTGTGCGCCGGGAATGACGGTGTTCTTCACCCAGTCGACCAGCTCATTGTAGTAATCACGGACCAGCGTGAGCACGCGCTCGGAGATGTAGGGATTGTCCTCCACAAGCTGCGTGACCCAGGTGTAGATGGTGCGGTAATAGCTCTCGAGATTGGAAAAGAGCAGCGATACGCTCGCGACCAGCTCGGGGATCAGGATGCTGAAGAGCAGATACACGAGTCCCAGCGCAAGGAGCCAGGTCACAAGGATGCTCAGGCAGCGCATCAGTCCGGCGCGCTTGACGCCGAGCCTGTCGCGGAGGAGACGGTCGAAAAAGTCCACGATGGGCGTGAGCAGGTAGGCCATCGCAAGACCGTAAAGCACGGGCTTGAGGATGCCGAAGAGCTTTTCTATAAAAATAAACAGCACGCCGTCCTGAAAGAAGGTGTCGTAAAACACGAGAATGGCGCAGGCCGCGGCGGTAATGGTCACGCCCCAGTGAAGATAGGTTTTCTGCTTCATGTTTCCTCCCTTGCCCTCGGCCGGCACAGTGCCTGCCCGTATTCAGAATAGATCAAACTTAGCATACTATGATTATTGCGGAATTGCAATAGCACAATTTCTGTGCTATACTAAAATTAACCGAATCTTCAAACTTTTTCCGTTCGCAGAAAGGATGAATGCTGTGGAAAAGAAGCTGCTGTTCATCGTCAATCCCCGCGCGGGCAAGACGAAATCGCGCGCACCGCTGTTCGACGCCGTTTCGATCTTCTCCAAGGCGGGCTATCTGGTCCGCGTGGCGGAGACGCGGCGGCACGGTGACGCGACCGAGCTGGCCGAGCGCTTCGGCGGAGATTTCGATCTTGTCGTCTGCCACGGCGGAGACGGCACGCTCAACGAGACGGTCAACGGCATCATGCGCCTGCCGCGGGAGAAGCGTCCGCCGCTGAGCTACCTGCCCGGCGGCAGTACGAACGACTTCGCGGCAAGCCTGTCCATTTCCTCCGATCCCGCGCTCGCGGCACAGAGCGCCATGCGCCTTCAGCCGCGCGACCTGGACGTGGGCGTGTTCAATGAAAAGAACTTCGTTTACGTCGCGTCCTTCGGCGCGTTCACGCGCACGGCCTACACCGTGCCGCAGGACATCAAGAATATGTTCGGCCACTTCGCCTATCTTCTCGAGGGCGTGAAGGACCTTGAAACGCTCTGCCCCTATCCCATGAAGATTACCGCCGACGGCGAGGTGTTCGAGGGCGAGTACCTCTTCGGCGCGGTGTGCAACTCGACCTCCATCGCGGGACTGATGAAGCTCTCACCCGACGCGGTGGACCTGTGCGACGGGCAGTTTGAGCTGATGCTCGTGCCCGTGCCGAAAACACCGCTGCAGCTCCAGCGCACCATCCGCGCCATCGTTTACGAGGAATACGAAACGAGCAACGCGCTCATCTTCCGCCATGTCCGCCATGTCACGGCGGAGAGCGACGGCAGCATTCCATGGACGCTCGACGGCGAATACGCCCCCGGTGTGCCGAAAATCGAGATCGGCATTGAGGACAACGGGATACAGATGATGATCTGAGCCTGTGCAGAGGCTGAGAAACGCGCGGCGTCGCCGCGCGTTTCTCTTTTACTCGCTCGTGAGCTGGTAAACGCCCTCTGTATTGCCGAGCAGATACTGCGCAAATTCCACAGCCTGCGTGTCGGCCCCACCGTAGCGCACACCGTCTCCATCGTAGAGCCGCAGCACCGTCTGTGCCGTCTCGTCCGCACTGAGTTTTTCCAGCGCGGCAAGCAGCGCCGCAGCGAACTCGTCGCCGCCGACGATGGCGTCAGCGGTACTGACGGACACCGTCTCGCCGCCGACCGTGCAGCCGTAGATCTCCATCCAAAGCGCCTCATCCGGAGCCTCGCCGTGCAGCACCACAAGATCCGCAGTGGAGAACACCTCATCCGCGCTGACGTACTCTGTCAGACGCGGAATGCTGTCCGCCATCATGCCATTGGCGTTCACGTCCATCATGCTGTCGAGAAACCGCCGGGCCACATCGTCATCCACAGGCACGGCGAACACGGGGTCGCTCCCATTATCCATCCAGAAGCTGCCGAGCAGCGTCTCCCACGCGTGCAGCGCGCCGCCGCCCGCCGCGTCCTTTTCAAACGCCGCGCGCAGCGTGCGGTTTTGGTCGGAGAGTGGGAAATACAGCCCGACACGCTCCGTGCTGCCGGCGGGTTCCTCCGGCACGGAGACCAGCCGCAGCGTGTCCTCGTGCGCCAGATACGTCTCCAGCGGCACGAAGCCGACCTGCACCGAGCCGCGCGCGAGCGCGTCGGCGGTGGCCTCGTCGCTTGCGCCGAAGGTCACATTGACCCTGCCGACCTTCACGCCCTCGTCGGCGAGCGCGCCGATGAGCAGTGGCGGCAGCTCCTTCTTTAATTGCATCAACGCGTCTGTGTCACGGTCGCCCGCAACAAATTCCACATTCAGCTCCGCGAGCGTGATGCCCTCCTCCGGCGGTGGCGTCGGCTCGTCGGGCCTGCTCGGGGTGGGCTCCTGCTTTCCGCAGCCGCTGAGCACGGCGAGCAGCGCAAGGGCAAGGAAGAAAGAAAACATACGCTTCATGGTCAGCGCCTCCTCACAGAATAAGCTGGAATGAAATCCTCTGGTGTGGCTATTATAGCATAGGGCGCGGCGGGAAAGTGTGACGATTTCATTACAAATCACTTGATAATCCGCAAAAGCATGGTATGATTGGAAAAACAGTCTTTTCGGGGAGGTGAGCGCGCCGTGACGGCGAGAAAAAACAGGATACGGCTCGTCGGCGCGCTGCTCGCGCTCGTGCTTTCGCTTTCGCTCGTCGGCTGCGCTGTGCGGGAG
>ERZ1504463.401-NODE-401-length-9968-cov-3.555331_pt1 | contig 9968 bp, 9 predicted proteins | sample MGYA00574786_ERZ1504463 | MGnify/ENA primary metagenome ERZ1504463 (study PRJEB39906, sample SAMEA3182092) | gut metagenome | biome: human; feature: gut; material: Stool; isolation source: human stools | place: Canada | collected 2013-11-25 ...
GATGGGGCTGGCGGTGCTCTGTCCCGCGTGGGTGACGGTGCTGGCGGAGGTGCTGATTTTCGCCGTGACGGGTATCTGCCTGACGGTGAAGGATGCCGCGCGCATGGTGGTATCGCAGAGCGAAGCGCACATGGCGGACAGCACCGCCGCGTGGAAGGTCATCCGGCAGAAGGCGAACGCGCTGTCCGCATCGGGGGATGCGGACATGAAGCGCCTTGCGGAGGAAATTCGCTTCGCCGACCCGATGCCCACGAGCCTCGACGGGGAAATTGCGGCGCAGGTGGATGCGCTGGCGGCGGGGGCGAACGGGAAAAACGTTCAAAATTTGCTTAAACAATTAGAGCAACGAAAATTACTTTCAAAGCATGAAAAATAAGATTTTTATAATTGACGTAAGTAGGTGATTGAAGTGATACCACCAGACAATTACATCATATTTTTAAAATTTTCGGAACAAAGGTGGATAGATTCTCTTGTAAACGGAAACTTTAGTTTTTCATGCGTGGGGAAATTTATCCAACAAGCACAAGCAACTGGCGATACAGTGCAGGGAGATAGTTTTGAAGGTTATTTTGCTCGATTGAAAAAAGATGATAAACGTTTGACTATAATGCGTTCCAGATTAAAGGACGATTTGGAGGAAAGTAATGATGGAAATTATGTTCTATTAAGAAGAAAAAGTGCCTTAACTGTTCCGATTTTTTGCATTTATGGATACCAGTGCATTGATGCAGTAAATGAAGCACCTTCTTCAGGAAAAACAAGAATAAGGCATAACTTTGATGCGCGTTTGTTTGATGCGTTTGCAAACAAGTGGAATTCATCTATAGTGGCAGATGACAGAAGAGCAACATACGTTATTCTTCAAGCCAGAGCATTTGCTAATCGCATCGCGGAAATGCGAGATAAAGAATTGAAGAATATGTTAAAAAAGCAAAGAAGGGAGAGAAAAGCTCTTGCTAATCGTGTCCTTGCAGATAGAATACAGTATGATATTGATGAACGAGGTGAGTTCTTTATCAATCCGACAGACAACTACCCGGAATTGCTACACAAACGTTGTGAGTATGCATATCAGTACGAGACAAGAATTTATTTTCCTGACATACATCTTTCCCATATTTTTGATAGAAAATCGGTTGCGGTTAGCGCATTTGATAAATCAGAGTATAGAATTGATCATATGCCAATGAGGATGAATATAACAGCCGATGTTGTTAAATGGAAGAAAAAGGATGAATAAACCCGTGTTCATCAAGTGCAAAATGTGCGGCGGCGACCTTTATCCCGCCGAAAATGCAACTACCTGCGAGTGTACGAAATCCAAAACAAAAGTCTCCTAACCGTCACCACAACGCCACCCTTTTGTGCTACAATACCCCCTGTCCGCTCTTCATCGGACACAAACTACTTCATGCGACAATCAGGAGCACATTCCCCCTGCTCCCCACTATCATCATCCGCAGCACGAAAGTTCACCACCTCAAAAGCACCGCCATCCCCGTCCCCTCAATTGCATACAACCAAGCAAGCCCGCCGACCGCCTGTACAAATCACAGGCAGCCGACGGGCTTGCTTTCTTGCTTTATACTATTTCCGGATTCAACTGCGCTATCTGCTTGCGCCTTTTCATCCGGAAATAGTATTATTTCGCTTGATACACCATTTCCGCCTGCTTCTGCGCAATCAGGCACAGCTCCGCCGCCTTGAAGGCGTGCGCCTGCGTCATTGCGTTTTCCGTGCGGTTCAGGCTGTCCAGAATCAAATCACCGAAGAACGGGTAGCCCGTCAAACCGGTCGCGTTGATGTACTGCTCGCCTTGGTCGTTGACGAGGAACACATGGTTGCCGCCGTCGCGCTCCGTACCGACATCCACATACTTGCGGATTTCAATGTACCCCTTCGTGCCGATGATGATGGTGCGCCCGTCGCCCCACGTCCGCAGGCCGTCCGGCGTGAACCAGTCCACGCGGAAGTAGAACGTCGTGCCGTTTGCACCGTTGATGGCGCAGTCGCCGAAGTCGTCCAGCTCCGGGTACTGCGGATGCGCGTAGTTGGCAATGCGGCTGCGGGAGACTGTGCCGTCCTCCTCACCCGCATAGAACAGGTACTGCTCGATTTGGTGGCTGCCGATATCGCAGAGGATGCCGCCGTACTTCTCCTTTTCAAAGAACCACTGCGGCCGCCCTGCCGCGCCCAGCCGATGCGGCCCGAAGCCTTCCACATGGATGACCTTGCCGATAGCGCCCTGCTCAATCAGGTTGCCCGCCAGCACCGCGCCTTCCACATGCAGCCGCTCGCCGTAATAGACCATGTACTTCTTGCCCGTCTGCGCCACCATCTTCTTGGCGCTGTCCAGCTGCTCCAAGGTGGTGAAGGGCGCTTTGTCGGTGAAGTAGTCCTTGCCCGCCTGCATGGCGCGCAGCCCCAGCGCACAGCGCTCGTTCGTAATCGCCGCGCCGCAGACCATGTTCGTTTCTTTGTCGTTAAGCAGTTCTTCCTCGCTCCGGGCGACTTTCACCTGCGGGTACGCCTTTACGAACGCTTCCACCTTCTTCGGGTCGGGGTCGTAGACGTACTTCAGCGTGCCACCCGCTTCCAGCAGGCCGTTCGTCATGCCGTAGATGTGCCCGTGGTCAAGGTGCGCGGCAGAAAAGATAAATTCACCCGGCTTCACGACGGGCTGCGCCTTGCCTTTGGGCGCATAATTCATGCCGTCTGATACTTTCATCGTAATGACCTCCCATTATTTCTGCTGATAATCGCTGCCGAGCGTAATCGTGCCGTCAAGCGACGCGGCAGACGTGATTTTCTCGTAGAAATGCGGCACAGCGCGCATCATGCCTTCCACCGTGTAGAACGGGTCGTCCTTTTGCAGCGGCAGCGTGACCGTCTTCTTCGTCGCGCCTGACTTGTAGACGGCTGTAATCAGCTCAATCGTCCGGCGGCCATCCTCGCCGCCAATTGCGGGCAGGGTGTCGTTCTCCAGCGCGGAGAGAACGTTTTCCAATTCGCCCGCGTGCCCTTCGTAGGGAAGCTGCGGCTGCGCATCCACAAAATCGCGGATTTTCTGCTCTAACTCCGTATTTTCAATCGGGAAGCCGTTCGGTTTGGAGATGGACGCGTACACGCTGAACGGCGCGGCGACTTTCGCCTTTTCGCATTGGAAAACAAGCTCCTGCTCTTCGCCGTGATGCACGACGGAGGCCGTCAGCTGCGCCAGCGCGCCCGGATATTGCAGCACGGACAGCGTTGTCGTGCGCGACGTTCGCCATCACGCTTGTCACGGCCTGCGGAAGACCCATCATCCAGCACAGCATGTCAATATGGTGGACGGCGTGGTTCAGCGTGCAGCCGCCGCCCTCCTTCTCCCATGTGCCGCGCCACCACAGGTCGTAGTAGCAGTGCCCGCGCCACCATGCCGATGTGACGGATGCGCACAGCACTTTGCCCGCAAGTCCGCTGTCCAGCAGTTTCTTCAGGTTGCTGATGGGCTGGCGGAAGCGGTTCTGGGCGATAATCGCGAGTTTCTTGCCGCTTTCATCGCGGGCGCGGAGCATTTCGTCGCATTCTTCCAGCGACGCCGCCATCGGCTTTTCGCAGACGACGTTCTTGCCCGAACGCAGGCTGTTGATGGAAATGCTGGCGTGGACGTACGGCGGCGTGCAGACGTCCACCAAGTCAATATCCTTGCGTGAAAGGATTTTCTGGTGGTCGTCGTAGACCTCCGCTTCGGTCAGGTGATAATCCTCCTTCATCTTCTGCGCCTTTTCCGGCACAATATCCACCAGCGCCACAATCTTGCAGCGCTCCGGGAAGCGCAGGTAGGCTTCCACATGGGCGTGGGAAATGTTGCCCGTACCCACAATGGCAATCCGAATCATGGCATTCGCTCCTTCTTCAATACTCAACGCTGCGTGATGCGTTATCTGCATGATAGCACATTGACATCAAGATTTCTATGCGAATCCTGTTTTCAATTCGGCGGATTTGGCAGATTGTCGTCCTAATCAGACAAAACAGCAATTAGTGTCCGCCGCTGCGCTGCTTGCGGTAGGCGTTCGGAGCCATGCCCGTCATCCGCCGGAAGCTGCGCAGAAAGCCGGAATAATCGCCGAATCCGCTGCGGTCGGCTACTTCACTCAGGCTCATGTCCGTCAGCAGATTCTCCTTCGCCAGCTGCACGCGGCGGTAGAGAATGTATTCGTAGACGCTGCGCCCGGCGTAGCTTGTAAACTCGTGCGAAAGGTACGATACGCTGATGGCGAAGCGGCGCGCAATGTCTTCCAATTTTAGCGGTTCGGTGAAGTGGTCGTTGATGTATTGCAGCACATCGAAAATCACATCGTTGACAACGCTTGGCTGAATAGGAGCGGTTGTTCCCTGCACGGCTTGGCAGACCATGACCATGAAGTCGATGATGCGCCCGTAATTGCGGAACTGCACCATCTCGTCCGGCATGTCCTGCTGCGCGGAGATGTCTATCAGCAGCTGTTTGCACGCCAGCGCATCCGGCTGCGGCAGTTCATAGTAGAATTTTCCGGACTGCAGGCGGCTGTCGAAGTAACGCTGGAGGTCAATATGCCCGAAGCCAAGCTTTCGCAGCGTTTCCGGGCGCAGATACAGGAAGCCGCGCTCGTAGTGCTGCAGCGAACTGCCGCCCACCAGCCCGTGCATCCGAAACGGCGGCATGATAATCAGCTGATTGTTTTGCAGCGGAAACACGCTGCCGTCCACATAGTAGACCTTGCCGCCCTGATAGTGGATGTAAAATTCGTAGAAATCGTGGCAATGCAGCCCGCCGACGGTGTGGTGTTCCGCTATGGCATAGCACGCTTCGTACTCCGCGTCTTCGCGTCCCATCGCGTTGTAGCCGTTGATGGTCTCCGTAAATCTCATCGTTTCAGCTCCTTTCTGGGTTCAGATGCTTTGATTATACAGCAGGATTCACATATTTTCAAGCAGGATTTACACTGATTGTGCAACTTGCGTCGGCTATAATCAAATTAACGATACGGAAACGGAGCGTGACGTTCCCGTAACAGGCTGCCTCGTGCAGCGTCTCCCGTGGTTTCCCGTTGGCAGTGCCAGTCAGATGTTGGTTGATGCTGCTGGAAAAAACAGCAGGTTCTTTGCATGGATTCTATTTTGCATCCCGCAAAAGAGAGTTGTTTTTGTGCACCCTTACGGAAACCATAATTCGTTAGAAATGGAGGTTTTTGCTTATGACAAATCCCGCGAAAGCCGCTGCCCCGGCGCATCCGCGCCGCAAGCGCAAGAAACACTGGCTCCAGCGCGACTGGCGGCTGTACCTGATGCTGCTGATTCCAATTGTCTGGTACATTCTGTTCTGCTACAAGCCGATGGCAGGGCTTCAAATTGCCTTCCAGAAGTACAACATGTTCAACCCGGACAAGAGCAAGTGGATTGGGCTGGACAACTTCAAGTTCGTCTTTGGCATGAGCGATTTCGGCATTGCGCTGAAGAACACACTGATTCTGAACGGGCTGGACTTGCTCTTTGGCTTCCCCGTTCCGATTATTCTCGCCATCCTGCTCAACGAAATGCGCACGCCCAAGCTCAAGAAGTTTTCGCAGACGATGCTGTACCTGCCGCATTTCCTCTCGTGGGTCATCATCGGCGGCATGGTGCTGCAGATTTTTGCGCCGACGTCGGGCGTCATCAACTCCACGCTTCTGCGCTGGGGCTGGATTTCCGAGAACATTCCTTTCCTGACGGATGGCCCGACGTGGACGTTCACCTATGTGCTGGTCGGCGTGTGGCAGTCGATGGGCTGGGGCACGATTCTCTACCTCGCGGCGATTACCGGCCTGGACATGAACCTCTTTGAAGCGGCGCGCATTGACGGCGCGAACAAGCTCCAGCAGATTTGGCATGTCACCTTGCCCGGCATCCGTTCCACCATCGTCGTTCTGCTGATTATGAACATCGGGCGCATGATGTCCATCGGCTTTGACCGCCCGTTTATCATCGGCAATACCAAGGTCAAGGACTACTGTGACGTCATTTCCACCTTCGTTTACCGCGCCGGCATTACCAACAGCCAGTTTGCCCGCGCAACCGCCATTGGTCTGTTCCAGTCCATCGTGGGCTTGGTGCTGATTACGGGCGCAAACACCGTTTCCCGCCTGTTCGACGAACAGAGTATTTGGTAAGAGGGGAGGATTTGTCATGACTGCGATTTCCACACAGGCGCATATTTGCCCTGAGAAGAAGAAGAAACTCGGTGCAGGGCAGATTATCCTCATCATCGTGATGATGCTCTTCGTGCTGATCTGCACGCTGCCGTTCATCAACGTCATTGCCATGTCGATGTCCTCCAAGTCTGCGATTCTGCGCGGTGCAGTGTCGTTCTGGCCGGTGGAGTTCAACGTTGATGCCTACAAGCTCATCGTCAATGACAATTCGATGTGGCACAGCCTGTTCTACACCATTGAACTGACGGTGATTTACACTGCACTGGCGATGGTAATGACGATTCTGGTGGCGTTTCCGCTGTCCATGCGTCGCCTCAAGGGGCAGCGCGTCATCATGTTCTTCATCGTCTTTACCATGTACTTCTCCGGCGGCACGATTCCGATTTACCTGAATGTGAAGGAATTCGGAATGCTTGACAGCATGTGGTCGCTGATTATTCCGGGGCTGATTTCCACGTTCAACGTCATCATCCTGAAGAATTTCTTTTCTTCCCTGCCGTATGAGCTGGTGGAGGCGGCGTCGATTGACGGTGCGACGGATTTCCAAGTCCTCACCCGCATCTTCCTGCCGCTGAGCTTCTCCTCGCTGGCGACGCTTTCCCTGTTTTACGCAGTCGGCAAATGGAACAGCTTCAACGATGCGCTGTACTACATCACCTCGCGTGAACTGCAGCCCTTGCAGCTCAAGCTGTACAACCTCATCAAGGGCAGCCAGTCGGTAGAAGTCGCCGTCGCGGAGGGCAGCTCGAATGACCTGAGCACCAACGTGTCCGAATCCATTCAGTCCGCAACCATCATTTTCGCGACGCTCCCCATCCTGATTGTGTACCCGTTTGTGCAGCGCTACTTCGTGGCGGGTGTTACGATGGGCGCAGTCAAGGGCTAATACTAATTCTCATCTAAACCATGACATTCGCACAGCATCTTTTTCGCCCCGGCTTTGCTTCGTTCCGCTCGCGCGTACCTCCAGTACGCCTCGCTTCACTCAGCTTTGCCGGAACGAAAAATCTGCTATGCTCGATGCCATGTTTTAGAATCGAATTAGTATCATCATCCCACATTCCCATTGGAACGGGCGGCAAAAGCCGTTCAAGATAGAAAGGAGTACCCCTATGAAAAAGTTTCTGGCTCTGGTTTGCACGCTGTGCCTGCTGCTGACGGCGCTTCCGCTGACGGCACTGGCGGCGGATGACGATTGGGTAACGCTCAACGTCGAAATGTATGACCGCTCCATCGCAGGCTTCAACGTGGAGGACTGCTGGCAGCTGCACTACATTCAGGAGAACTTTGGTAATCCGAACCACATCAAGGTTAACTGGATTCCCGTTTCCCGCTGGGAGGAAGGCACGATTCTTTCCACCCGTCTGGCGGGCGGAACGGCTCCGGACATCTGCATGACCTACGGCACGGATTTGGTGCAGCAGTACATCGACATGGGCGGCATCCTGCCGCTGGATGACCTGCTGGCCGAATACGGTCAGGAACTGAAGGCATTCCTCGGCGACGAGGTGCTGCAGTACGGTCAGTATGACGTGGGCGCCGGCAAAGAGCAGTATTATCTGCCCGCGCGCCGCATCATCGTCGCGACGCAGAGCATGTTCATCCGCAAGGACTGGCTGGAAAAGCTGGGCATGGAAGTTCCCACGAACGTGGAAGAGCTGTATGCCTACCTGAAGGCGGCGAAGGAGCAGAAGCTGGGCGGCGACAAGACCGTGCCGTATTCCTCCGACCTGTACGCGGCTGACCCCTTCTACGGCTGGATTTACCAGATGGATGCCTTCCTTGATTACAGCAAGATTACCGAGGAAGACTGGGTGGCGAACCACAAGTTCCACTACATGCTGCCTGGCGCGAAGGAAGCGCTGCGCTGGATGAACAAGTTCTTCAATGAGGGTCTGGTTTCCGATTACTTCGGCATTGAGAACTCCAAGCAGACCGACAGCGACCGCGTGAACGGCTATGACGGCTTCTGGGTCGGCAACTGGGACGTCGCGTGGCGCATGGAAAAGTCCTACGCGCAGGATTTGGCGAAGAACGTTCCCGGCGCGAGCTGGATTGCCTGCGACCCCTTCAAGCCCGAAAGCGGCACGACCCCGCATGAAACCTACACGGCCGCTGGTCAGGCGATTTTCATCCCCGCGTCTGTGGACGAAAAAGTTGCTGTGGCTGCGATTAAGTACCTGAACTGGATGTGCAAGCCGGAATCGCTGTATGCGCTGCAGAACGGCGAAATGGGCTACAACTACACCACCGTCAACGAGAACAACATCCCGACCGACCTGAAGAACATCAACGACACCGACGACGCGCACAAGATGCACGCGACCGACGGCGCACCGATTTGCAACGGCTTCTTCTATGGCTCTGACGAGCTGAACTACGCTGCGACCGCTATGGGCTTCCCCGGCTACGAGGATGTTGTGGCGGACAGCCTTGTGATTGCCAACGACGGCGCTTACGAACCCGTCAGCTTCACCCGCACCATCCAGTCCCGCATCGACTATGGCACGACCATCATCTCCAAGGAAGCGGAACTGCTGGTTCAGGTCGTCACCTGCAAGCCTGAAGACTTCGACGCGACGTGGGAGAAGTACACGAATGAAATTCTCTCCTCTGGCGGTCAGCAGATTATCGACGAGCAGCGTCAGGCATACAAGGATGGCGCATACCGTGGCTTCTATCCGATGGCGCAGAAGTAATAAGCGCACGCAAACTTCACAAAAAGGGGGCTGCGTCTTGGACGCAGTCCTTTTTTTCGGAATAACCCTCCTGATATTTCTGTTTTTTCCTGATTGAAATTGACAAAGAGTCTGCTTGGCTCTATGATGGGAGTGTTTCGGTATGCTTCGACTTGGAATCATCCGTGCGGGCGGCATTGCCAGCCTGCATACCCACAACATCCTGAGCGGCAAATGCCCGGAAGTGCAGCTGACCGCCATGGCAGACCGCAAGGAAAGCCGCCGAGAGTGGATTCGCGCAACCGTGCCGGACGCTGCGGTTTTCTGCGAGGGCAGCGATTTGATTGCGTCCGATACCTGCGACGCAGTGCTGATTGCAACGCCGCACTATCAGCATCCGACGCTGGCGATTGAGGCGTTCCGCCATGGAAAGCATGTCCTGTGCGAAAAGCCGGCGGGCGTGTACACCTTGCAGGTGCGGGACATGATCGCGGAGGCGGATAAGCATCCCGAACTGACCTTCGGCATGATGTTCAACCAGCGCACGAACTGCGTCTACCGCAAGGCGAAGGCGCTGATTGACAGCGGCGCACTGGGTGAAATCAAGCGCATGATCTGGGTTGTGACGGACTGGTATCGCACGCAAAGCTACTACGATGCCGGGGCGTGGCGCGCAACGTGGGATGGCGAGGGCGGCGGTGTGCTGCTCAATCAATGCCCGCATCAGCTGGATTTGCTGCAATGGCTCTGTGGGCTGCCCGTGCGGGTGCGCGCCGCCTGCCATGAGGGGAAATGGCACGACATCGAGGTGGAGGACGACGTGACCGCTTACCTGGAATTTGCAAACGGCGCAACGGGCACGTTCATTGCATCCACCGGGGACGCGCTGGGCGAAAACCGGCTGGAAATCATCGGAACGCGCGCGCGGATTCGTATCGAGAACGACCAATTGACGCTGGATACGCTCAGCGTGGATGAGCGCGACTGGTGCCCCGTGTGCAAAGAGCCGTTCGGCGTACCGGATATTCAGCACGAAATCGTGCAGACGGACGGCGAAAATCCGCAGCACGCG
>ERZ1504463.422-NODE-422-length-9673-cov-2.932522_pt1 | contig 9673 bp, 4 predicted proteins | sample MGYA00574786_ERZ1504463 | MGnify/ENA primary metagenome ERZ1504463 (study PRJEB39906, sample SAMEA3182092) | gut metagenome | biome: human; feature: gut; material: Stool; isolation source: human stools | place: Canada | collected 2013-11-25 ...
TATCTCTTGTCCTGCTTCCAATTGGAAAGGACGGGTGATATCTGTGAGGTTCTACAAACTGAAAGAGACTCTATTCCCTTAGGAATGAGGCTCTTAGTTTGTGGACCAGCCTGGGCTTGAACCAGGGACCTCCAGATTATGAGAACGATAAAATGATATTCTGCGATAGTTAACGATTTTAATCTTTATTGAATATCAGATAGTTATGTAGATTGTCACTCTCGGTGAAACTCACTAAATCCCCCTAACTGAAATAGTTTGTTTACGCATTGTTTACGCAAAAACGAGGGGAAATATAGAGAAGTATATATTGTTATTACCTCATTTGAATGGGCGATATAGAATCCCATGCTTTCCACATATTCTGCTATAAACAAAGAGCATGATTGACGTTATCGCCAATTATTTATAAAAAAGATGCTCTTTTTTGATATGTCTCTTCGTGATTCTCAAGGCTTATTTGTACTTTTACATCGAAAAGGATGTCTTTTATGGAAAAAGAAAGGATTAACAGGCTGAAGATTGTGCTTGCCGAAGAGCAAAAAAGCAGTAAGTGGCTGGCAGAGCAATTAGGAAAAGACAGGGCTACTGTCTCCAAATGGGTGACGAATACCATGCAGCCTGACGCAAGAAACCTCCTGCGTATAGCAGAGGCTTTGAACATTGATGCAGGTAGGCTGCTCAACCAAAAACATTTGAACAATGAAAGAAATAGATATTATCCAACAGATTAAACTTGGCGAGGTCAGTAAGGTGCAGTTCAAAGAGCGGATTCTTGACAACTATGATATTGGTTGCGAATTGGTGGCGTTCAGCAATGCACGTGGTGGTACACTGGTTGTTGGCGTGAAGGACAAAACTGGTAGTGTCAATCCTTTGTCGTATCAAGAAGTACAGGAAACCACTAATATACTTGGAAATATCGCATCAGAGAATGTTGTTCCTGCCATCCTTGTTGATGTAGAAACTATTTCTGTGGATGGCGGAAGCCTTGTTGTGGCTCATATTAAAGAAGGGGTGAATAAGCCTTACCATGACAATCGGGGGATTGTGTGGGTGAAGAACGGTGCCGACAAGCGCAAGGTGTTCGATAATGCCGAGCTTGCCGAGATGATGACCGACTGCGGCAGTTTCTCGCCTGATGAAGCAGGTGTTCGGGATGCTACGATTAAGGACTTGGACGAGAATACCATCAAAACCTTTTTAAGCAACAAGTTTGAAAAAGTATTGGTGAGAAAAGGTTTGGTGGGTGATGCATTCCGTGAAATCTCTTTAGATACAGTCTGTTCTGCTATCGCCAGTGGGCACGATGGGGAGAAGTTGCTGCGTAACCTACGTTTCATCCGACCCGATGGAAAAATCACAGTGGCCGCAATGTTATTGTTTGGGAAGTACACTCAGCGTTGGCTTCCAGTAATGACGGCAAAGTGTATCTGTTTTGTGGGTAATAGTCTTGGCGGTACACAATTTCGTGATAAAGTGAATGATGCCGACATTGAAGGCAATCTGTTTCATCAGTTCGAGACTATTATGGATTTCTTCACCCGGAACTTGCGTCATATACAAGTTGGGGATGAATTCAATTCGAAGGGAGTGTTGGAGATACCCTACACCAGTCTTGTTGAGTTCACCGTAAATGCTTTGGTACATCGCTCGCTGAATGCGAAAGCCCCTATCCGCATCTTCATCTTTGATGATAGAGTGGAGATACACAGCCCGGGAACTCTCCCTAATGGGCTTTCCGTAGATGATATTGTTGTGGGAACTTCTATGCCACGCAATATGTTCCTTTTTACAAATGCCATTCACTTGCTTCCCTACACAGGAGCGGGTAGTGGTATGCTTCGTGCCTTGTCTGAGGATGTGAATGTCTCGTTCACCAATAATGACAGGACAAATGAGTTCGTGATTACTATAAATAGGCCAGTAGGTAACCAAGTTAACGAGAAAAGTAACCAAGCCAGCAATAAAAGTAACCAAGTTAATGGCAACTTAGACACTAAACTTGGAGACTCTGACACCAACTTAGATACTAACTCTGACACTTTTAATGCAGACTCTGATACTAAACTTAGACACTCTGACACTAGCTTAGATACCAACTCTGACACTTTTAATGTAGACTCTGACACTAAGCGTCCTAAAATAACAAATAAACAAAGGGATATAGTAAACTTCTGTAGTGTGCCACGTAGCAGCAAGGAAATTCTTGAAAGGGCAGGTGTGACATACCATAGCAAGAATATCCAAACATATATCATGGCTCTTGTCGAGGCTGGTTATCTTGAGATGACCAATCCCGAGCATCCCAATGCAAGCAATCAAAAATATAGGAGAAGTAAAAAATGAACTCACATATATTCACTAACAAGAACGGCAACACACTGATGTGCGAATTTGAAGGAGTCCTCAGTAACAATCCTTCAATAAAGAATCTTGATGCGGTGGTAGGATTCCTCCGTGCATCAGGCTATTTCTCTTTGCGGCCTTTTTTAGACAATATCAACAAGGCTCGTGTGTTAATTGGTATAAACGTAGATAAGTACATAGCAGAAGCTGCTCGTCAAGGGAGAATGTTCTTTGGGGCAGAAGAAGAGGTTAAAGCCGACTGCTTGCAGCAAATACGTAGAGACATCGAACAATCCGGATACAAAAGGGAAATAGAAGACGGTATCTTTCAGATGGTAACGGACTTGGTAGACGGGAAACTGGAACTGCGTGCGCATCCATCAAAGAAGATTCATGCCAAGATATACGTATTATATCCTGATGATTTCAATCAGTACACACAAGGAATTGCCATAACTGGCTCCAGTAATCTATCCGGTAACGGACTGGGCATCACAGAGGATAAACAATACGAATTCAATGTAAAAATGTCACAGTATGAAGATGTAAAGTTTGCGAAAGATGAATTTGAAGAGCTTTGGAAAGAAGCTGAAGGATGCGAGATAACTGCTGAAGATCTCAAAATCAATATAGAGCGTACTTATCTCAAAGGTGATATATCTCCTTATGACTTATACATAAAGATGCTCATTGAGTATTTTTCTGACCGTGTGATGGATGCGGACGATGAGAATCCACTTAATGTTCCAGAGAACTACACTAAATACGATTATCAAATGGATGCCGTAGTGGAGGGGTATCAGAAGCTTCTGCGCTATGATGGTTTCTTTCTTGCCGATGTTGTGGGCTTGGGTAAAACTGTTATCGCTACAATGATTGCCAAGAAGTTTTTGCAGGAGAATGGGCGCGACAACACCAAAATACTTGTGGTATATCCCCCGGCTGTGGAGCAGAACTGGAAAACCACTTTCAAAGATTTTGGCATTGACAAATATACCAAATTTATTACAAATGGCAGTTTGAACAAGGTTCTTGATGAGGATAACTATGACTATTGGAACGCTGACGAATACGATCTTGTCCTTGTGGACGAAGCGCACAAGTTCCGCTCTCACACTACAAACGCTTTCGAGCAGTTACAGGAAATCTGCAAGATGCCACGCATCAACCAAGGGCATATCAAGGGCTACAAAAAAAAGGTGATGCTCATTTCGGCAACCCCAATGAATAACTCACCAGCCGATATTTATAATGAAATCCTCCTTTTTCAAGACCCACGCCATTGTACCATAGATGGAGTAGCTAATCTTACGGCCTTTTTCAGTCCGCTCATCAAGGAGTTTAAGCGATTTCGTAATGAGCCTGAGTTTGATTTGACCAAATTCAAAAAACTGGCTGAGCAAGTGCGCGACCGCATCATAAAGCCTCTATCAGTTCGTCGTACACGTACCGACATCGAAAATGTACCACGCTACAACAAAGATGTGAATGGTTTTCCCAAAGTGGAACGCCCAATAGAAAGTCGCTATGAACTGAATGAGCATTTGGCAGACTTGTTTGAGAAAGCTATGCTCACGCTTACTAAAGACCTGAGTTATGCACGTTATCAAGCTATTGCTTATCTGAAACCTGAAGCCGCAAATGGCTTATATGACAATGCAGAAACCATTAGCCGCTCCTTGGCCGGAATCCGCAAGAATGGACTAGTGAAACGTCTAGAAAGCAGTTTCCATGCGTTCCAAGTTTCCATTGAGAACTTCAAGATTGCAAATCAGAATATGATTGACATGTTCAATAACGATAAGGTGTTCATTGCTCCAGATCTTGATATTAACAATTTGTTGGCAGCAGGATGGAGCGAGGAAGAAATAGAAGAGAAACTGAATGCCAAGGCACAGGACAACCCGAAGAATGCAAAGTTTACAGCAAATGATTTCCGTCCGGAGTTTATTGAGATGCTTCGAGCTGACCAAAAGATTCTTGAACAAATGTATATTGACTGGTCGGTTGTGACAGATGCGGATGATTCCAAATTTGCCAAATTTAATGAACTGCTGAAACACGAGTTATTCAGGGTAGAACGTAATCCAGAACAAAAACTTGTTGTGTTCTCAGAATCTATAAATACAGTAGAGTATCTTGCAAAACGTATAAACCGCAAAGACGTATTGGTTATCTCTGCTAAAAATCGTAGTAATCTCTTCAAAACCATTCGAGAGAACTTTGATGCCAACTTCAAGAACAAGCTCAACGACTACAATATCATACTTACCACAGACGTACTGGCAGAAGGCATCAACTTACACCGATCAAATGTAATCGTCAACTATGATACACCATGGAACTCTACACGGTTGATGCAGCGTATTGGACGTGTAAACCGTATTGGATCTGTATCGAAACACATTTATAACTATGTCTTCTATCCATCACGTCAGGGCAACAGAGAAATCAATCTTAATCAGATTGCCCTGAGCAAAATCCAGACATTTCACTCTACATTTGGAGAAGACAATCAGATTTATTCGCAGAACGAAGTGATAGACCGTAACCTGAGCAAGCTCTTTGACGAGGCGATGAAAGAGCAAAAGAAAGACCTTAACCAAGAGTTGCCTTATTATGAAGAGCTACGCACATTGTATAAGACCAATCGCCGTGAGTATAACCGAATAGCAAAGCTGTCACTTCGTAGCCGTACTGGTCGTGCGTCGCGGGCTGTTGATGGTGTTACGCTGTCTGGTGATACTCTCGTTTTTTTGAAAACCAACTTCCGTAAGGTGTTCTTCCTCGTATCAGAGAATGCGAAAGAACTTTCTGTGCTTGACGCATTGAAATACTTCAAGGCTACGCCTGAAGAGCTGGCTGTGGAACGCATAGAGCAACACCACAACCATGTTGAAAAAGCATTGCGCAAGTTCCACACTATACAAGAGGAAGAAATCAAAAATCAAGAATTTGGTCAAGATGATCCTTCAAGTCGTGGCGCACAGGTTAGTACCGCACTTAACCTGCTCTCTAATTTCATGCGTGAGATTGACGACAGCGAACTGTATCTGAAAGTCGCTCAACTGAAAACACTTGCAGAACGCGGAGTTATCACTTACATCTCCAAGCGTTTACAACGAATTCAGAAAGACCTACGCCGTGTTAGTGGCAAAGCACGCATGACACACGATGAGGCCTTGAACGAGATTATACAGATGGCAAATAAATATGCCCCATACTACATGGCAGAGGCAGAAATGCTGAAACAAATAGAATCGGAAGCCGAAATCATATTATCTGAATCATTTAAAGAAGCATAAATTATGAACTACAAGGAAGTAATTGAAGCAAAATACAGCCGTGAGGCATGGCAAGGATTGCTTTACGATATTTTTCACAACAAAGTGAAATTCTGGCGCACACCTACACCTATCCATGTGAGTAGCCGTTTGGCTAAGGAAGCTCTTAGTTTGGGAAACATTTCTCTATCAGATGGCGAGACAATTGCCGTCTATGAAGTAGAACTCAATGAGAAAGTTGATATAGAAAGGAACCGCCACGGCATCCGTGATATGCTTACTACAGACTGGCGCAATATGGGCTATGCTGGTGCATTCGTTTTTGGCTACCGGAAAAACGAAAGTGTACTCCGCTTCTCATATGTAAGTGAGACATGGGGATTCAATAAACAAGGCGAATATGAAAAAGTATCTACTGACACTATGCGCTATACTTATCTGTTAGGTGAGGGACGCGGCTGTCGTACTGCTATAGACCAATTCTCCACGTTGAAGAATAGCAAACAGACGCTTGCCGACATTACTGAGGCATTCTCTGTTGAGGCACTAACTAAACAATTCTATGGAGAACTTTTCGACTGGTATCTTTGGGCTATTGACCCAGTTACAGGTGTCTCTTTCCCGAACAACACTTCCATTGAAGATGATGACCGAGAAGATATAGAAACAAAGATTATCCGCATGATAACTCGTATCATGTTCATTTGGTTTATCAAGCAGAAAAATCTTGTTCCAAATCGTTTGTTTGATCCTGAGTATATTCATACGATACTGAAAGATTTTGATGAAGAAAGCACTACCAATGGTAATTACTACAATGCTATTCTTCAAAATCTCTTCTTTGCAACGCTCAACCGTGCAATTGAGGATGAGGAGGGCAATAAACGCAAGTTTGCCACCGCATCTAAACGAGACATCAAAACACTCTATCGCTACGAAGAATTGTTCACTATTTCTGAGCAGCAAGTGATTGACATGTTCGCAGAAGTGCCGTTCCTAAACGGTGGTCTCTTTGAGTGCCTTGATAAGACAAAGACCATTGATGGTGTGGAACAAGCATACAACTATGATGGTTTTAGCCGTAACGACCGCACATTTGCAGATGGTCGCTATCGCTATCGTGCCATTGTTCCTAATACTTTGTTCTTTGATGAGAAACGAGGCCTCTTCTCTATTCTTAACAAGTACAACTTCACCATTGAGGAGAACACGCCCGAGGAACAACAAGTTGCACTTGACCCTGAACTATTGGGTAAAGTATTTGAAAATCTGCTCGGTGCATACAATCCTGAGACAAAGGAAACCGCTCGCAATCAAAGTGGCTCTTTCTATACACCTCGTGAGATTGTAAAGTACATGGTCGATGAAAGTCTGATTGCATATTTGGGCGAATCAGACTTCAACCGCTCACTGTTTGCTCCTAACTTCAAATACGAAGTAGCTCATGTGGAAGAGTATAAATCAATTGCTGAAAAGTTGAAAGCTGTCAAAGTGCTTGACCCAGCTTGTGGCTCAGGTGCATTTCCAATGGGATTGCTCAACCGTATGGCAGAGGTACTTCAGCGCATCGAGCTTAATACAAACGTGTATGAACAGAAACTGGCTATTATTGAGAACTGTCTCTACGGTAGTGATATTCAGAGTATAGCTGCACAGATTACCAAGTTGCGCTTCTTTATTTCACTTATCGTAGATTGTGAGCGTGATGCCTCCAAACCAAACTTTGGAATACCTACATTGCCAAACCTTGAAACCAAGTTTGTCGCCGCCAACTCTCTCATTGCTAAGAAAAAGCAAGATAGACAACGTAATCTTTTTGAAAATCCGGAGATCGAACCTACTAAGGAAGAGCTTGCAAAGGTGCGCCATGAGCACTTCATGGCAAAATCAGCTTCCGCCAAGCGTCGACTGCGTGAGAAAGACCAGGAACTACGCGAGAAGTTGGCAAAGCTCTTGGCAGATGACAATAATTTTGCACCAGAAGATGCAATACAACTTGCCGCATGGAATCCTTACGACCAGAATGCAGTGAGCAAGTTCTTTGACCCAGAATGGATGTTTGGAGTCACAGATGGTTTTGATATAGTAATAGGTAATCCACCATACTTAAGAATTCAAGAACTGCGAAAATTTAATAATGATTTAGCAGATTATTTATCTGATAATTATAAATCTGCAGTGGGTTCTTTCGATTTATATGTAACATTTGTAGAACGCGGACTACAACTTGTAAAGCCTAAGGGAGTTATGTACTATATTATGCCAGTAAAATGGACAAATTCTTCTTTTGGAAAAGGTTTGAGAAGTATTTTATGTGAAAAATCTTTTATTTCTTCTATCATAAACTTCGAAGCTTATCAGGTATTTGAAGCATCTACTTATACGGGAATACATTGCTTTAAGCAATCTAAGTCTTTGGCGTATTTGGAGCTTGATAGGGATATGAAGAATAATCAAGAATTACAAAATTATCTAAGTTCTATTACTTATAATGATTTTGTAAATATAAACATAAATACTTCAGAGGCATGGGTATTAACCAACAAAAAGGTAAATACTGTGCTTGAAAAGCTTAACAAATGTCCATATCGTTTGAGTGATGTATTTGATAAAATTTTTCAAGGAATCGCAACGAGTAAAGATGATGTTTATTTTCTGTACGATTGTCGAGTAATCAACCCATTTGAAATAGAAGGCTATTCAAAATATTTAAAGAAGAATGTTGTGATAGAGAATGGCCTAGTAAAACCTTTATTGAAGGGTGAAGATGTGCATAGATATGAGCCTCTTTCTTCTGACAGATTTGTTATTTTTCCTTATGATTTATCTAATGACAAAGCCAAACTTTTTTCAGAACAACAAATTGCGACTTTATTTCCTAAAGGGTATCTTTATCTAAAAGAGTGCGAAGACGAACTGCGTGGCAGAGAAAAAGGGAGGTTTAATAATGACAAATGGTTTATGTTTGGTAGAGGGCAAGGTATAAACTATGGAGGAATACCCAAATTGCTAGCTCCAGAAATATCTTTTGGAGGGAATTTTATGTTTGATTCAAACGGTCAATATTATAGTACAACCACCATTTACGGATATATTAAGAAAGAGGACATCAGTATAAGTTATGAGACATTATTAGCGATAATGAATTCTCGTTTATGTTGGTGGTTCCTAAAAAACACAGGTACAGTTCTTGCAAATGGTTACTATAGATATAAACCTGCATATTTAAAACCCATGCCAATTCCCAATGTATCCATAGAAACAGATTCAGCTATTAGGACAATGATTAAGAATTTATTGGTGTTAAAAGATGAAAAGGAGAAAAAAATAGTAGCAGATAAAATTGAACAAGAAGTCTTTAGTCTGTACGGATTAAACAAAGATGAAATATCAATAGTAATATTATGATGTAAGTCACGTAGCCTATTATATTCAATAAGCTACGTGACTTTAATTATCGGGTTGCATATAAATTAACTGTTTTTACATCTTCACTTGACAAGCCATATAATTGGTAAATGATTTTGTCTATATCTTTGATATAACTAGCAATTTCGTCCTTTGTAAGTTCATATTTACAATGTAAAATATCATCAACTATATTTTCTACCATGGAGACTTGTCTCATGTCAATGGCTTCATAATTTGGAACAGGAAATGGAGAAACATAGTTTGTCTTAAATGTATAATATCCACCTCTTAAAACATATCCTGTATTCTGTATAAAAAACCAAAAAAGATTTGAGTTTAGGAGTCCAAGGAGAAATTTGTAACTATATAAGCAATTCGCCTTTTTAATATAACCATATATTTTAGTTGTACTATAATATTGACCATTTAAATCATACGAAAAATTACCACCATAAGAAATCTCTGGAGCAACAAGTTTTTCCTTTGCGAATAATGTTAAATTTTTGGGATATATATATCTGTACCAAAGTATGTCATTTTTTAACCTCCATTACAATATTACAATTTCCATTTAAATATGAATATAGTAAATTTCTACTAATGCCAAGTTGTTTTGCAATGTCTGTTTT
>ERZ1504463.425-NODE-425-length-9640-cov-3.074909_pt1 | contig 9640 bp, 8 predicted proteins | sample MGYA00574786_ERZ1504463 | MGnify/ENA primary metagenome ERZ1504463 (study PRJEB39906, sample SAMEA3182092) | gut metagenome | biome: human; feature: gut; material: Stool; isolation source: human stools | place: Canada | collected 2013-11-25 ...
AGATCTACACTAGATCGCTCGTCGGCAGCGTCAGATGTGTATAAGAGACAGTAAAAGCATCATACGGATTTGCTACCAAAAGAACATTAAAAATCCGTTTGGTCATGAGGTTTACAAACGAGGTATCCTTGAAATACAACTGATTTAATTTTAACTTGCTGAGCATGGTTATTTGATTTACATGGATAATGTAATAGCAAAATACGTCAATAATATTGTTTTATGCAACTTATTCGCAATAAAAAAGAACTTTTGGGTAGATAGGTCTTACCACAACGATTAACTTTTTATCACCACCAAACTAAAATTTAGCCAAAAATATTTTGCCAATTCACCAAAAAACATACCTTTGCATCAGAAATGATTTTCATTTTGTCAAAACCTTAAATGCATAATAGTTATGGATATTAATCAAATCATGACCTCCCTGGAGGCAAAACACCCTGGTGAATCAGAGTACTTGCAGGCTGTAAAAGAAGTCCTGCTTTCTATTGAGGATATATACAATCAACATCCGGAATTTGAGAAAGCGTCCTTGATTGAGAGATTGGTAGAGCCCGACCGTATCTTTACATTTAAGGTGCCTTGGGTAGATGATAAAGGAAAAGTACAGGTAAACTTAGGTTACCGCGTTCAATTCAATAATGCGATCGGCCCGTACAAAGGCGGTATCCGTTTTCATGCTTCTGTAAACCTCTCCATTTTAAAATTCTTAGGATTTGAGCAAACATTCAAAAATGCACTGACCACATTGCCTATGGGCGGTGGTAAAGGTGGTTCCGATTTCTCACCACGTGGTAAGAGCGATGCTGAGATCATGCGTTTCTGCCAAGCATTCATGCTTGAATTGTGGCGCCACGTAGGTCCTGATATGGATGTTCCTGCCGGTGACATCGGTGTAGGTGGCCGTGAAGTAGGATACATGTTCGGTATGTATAAAAAGTTAACCCGTGAATTTACAGGTACTTTCACTGGCAAAGGCTTGGAATTTGGAGGTTCGTTGATTCGTCCTGAAGCAACCGGTTTTGGTGGTCTTTACTTCGTAAACCAAATGCTGAAAGCAAAAGGAATTGATATTAAAGGCAAAACGGTAGCTGTTTCCGGTTTCGGTAATGTAGCTTGGGGGGCCGTGACTAAAGCAACTGAATTAGGTGCAAAAGTAGTCACAATCTCCGGACCCGACGGCTATATCTATGATCCGGACGGTGTAAGTGGTGATAAAATTGATTACATGTTGGAATTACGTGCGTCAGGCAATGATATCGTAGCTCCATACGCAGAGAAATATCCTAACTCAACATTCGTTGCCGGACGTCGTCCGTGGGAAGTTAAAGTAGATATTGCGCTTCCGTGTGCGACTCAAAACGAATTAAATGGCGAAGATGCTTGTAATTTAATAAAAAATTCCGTTCTTTGCATTGGAGAAATTTCTAATATGGGTTGTACCCCGGAAGCAATTGATGCGTTTATTGAAAATAAACTAATGTATGCACCGGGTAAAGCCGTAAATGCCGGAGGTGTAGCTACTTCAGGTTTGGAAATGAGCCAAAATGCAATGCATATGAGTTGGAGTGCACAAGAAGTAGATGATAAGTTACATCAAATTATGTATGGTATTCATGAACAATGTGTGAAATATGGTACTGAACCTGATGGATATATCAACTATGTGAAAGGAGCAAATATTGCAGGCTTTATGAAAGTAGCCCATGCCATGATGGCTCAAGGAATTGTTTAAAGGCATTCTATTAGCATAAAAATATCTCGTTTAGTTGTATTTGTATTTTGTATTGTAGCTTGCGCTGCCCGCCTGTGAAGGTATGGCAGCGTTTTTTTATGGTATATCCAATCTTTTTTATACATTTGTAGCTTCAAGTAAACGTATGTAAAAATTAAGTTATGGAAATATTACAACTAGATGGCCTTGAACCTCAATTATTTAATTTAATTGGACCATTGGCTATGAATCCTAAAGTCCTAAGGGCTAATAACAATTATCCCTTCAAAACGACCGAACGTTTTCAATGGTACATTGCCGTCGAAGATAATGACGTAACCGGTTTTGTCCCTGTAGAGCAGAAAAGTGGCGGTTATGTCATTAACAACTACTATGTCCATAACGATGATCAGGAAGTGCTGGTTGAATTGTTGGGAGCAGTAAAGCCTAAAAACAATTTATATGCAATTGTTCAAACCAAACACGAAGCTATTTTTTCCAACTGTGGTTTTCAAACCGAACACCGTTGGACTAATTATATTAAAATGATTTACAACACGAACAAAAATGAACAATAAAAGAACTAAAGGGGAAAATGTTTATCAACTCGTTCAAAAGAGACTCAAATTCTTATTCAACGAATTTGATAATATCTATGTTTCTTTTTCTGGAGGAAAAGATAGCGGTGTCTTGCTCAACTTATGTATTCAATATATCAGAGAGCATAATCTGGACAGGAAAATCGGAGTATACCACATGGACTATGAAGCACAGTATCAAATGACTACAGAATATGTGGAACAGACGTTCAGAGAAAATCAGGATATATTGGAAATCTACCATGTCTGTGTCCCTTTCAAAGTAGTGACTTGTGCTTCTATGTTTCAAACCTATTGGCGCCCTTGGGACGAAAGTATGCACGCCCACTGGGTAAGGCCTATGCCTAAAAACTGTTATAAGAAAGAAGATTTCCCATTCTACAATGAGGAAATGTGGGACTACACTTTCCAGACTTCATTTGCATCGTGGTACCATAAAAAGCATGATGCAGTACGCACTTGCTGCCTGGTCGGCATCCGAACTCAAGAGAGCCTGGACCGATGGAGAACTATTCACGGTAACAATCGCCTGAACAGCTATCACAACCTGATGTGGACCCGCAGACTAGGATACGATTTATACAATGCCTACCCTATCTATGACTGGACTACCGAAGATATATGGACAGCATACGCCCGTTTCAAATGGCCATTCAACCAAATGTACGAACTTTATTATAAAGCCGGAGTACCTTTGGACAGACAACGTGTAGCCAGTCCGTTCCTCAGCACAGCACAGGAAACCTTGAAATTATACAAAGCCATCGATCCCAATACTTGGGGGAGAATGCTAGGCCGAGTAAACGGAGTAAACTTTACCGGAATCTATGGTGGAACCCGTGCCATGGGATGGCAAAACATCAAATTACCAGAAGGCTACACATGGAAAGAGTATATGTATTTCCTGTTAGATACGTTACCCGAAGAAACCAAACAGTCTTACTTGGAAAAACTAAGAGTAAGCCGGGAGTTCTGGAAATACAAGGGAGGATGCCTGGATTTATCAACCATACGTAAATTAACTGATTTGGGCATAAAATTCTACGTACAAAAGAAAACAAACTACAAGACAGACAAACTTCCTGTCCAAATGGATTATCTAGACGATATAGACATCGCAGAGTTTAAAGAAATCCCCACTTATAAACGTATGTGTATTTGCATTCTGAAAAATGACCATGTATGTAAATATATGGGATTTGCCCTAACTAAAAAAGAAAAGTTAAGAAGAGACAGAGTGATGCAGAAATATAAAAACATTATCAAATGAAAGAAGAATTCGAAAGTCCTGTGTATCACGTGCACAGAGTACCGGTGGAAAAGGTACGTGCCAACAGTTATAATCCAAACCACGTAGCCGCTCCTGAAATGAAATTGCTGGAATTAAGCATTTGGGAAGATGGCTATACTATGCCTTGTGTATGTTATTATATTCCCGATGAAGATATATATGAACTGGTAGACGGATATCATCGTTATTGTGTGCTTAAAACTTCAAAACGTGTGTTTGAACGAGAAAAAGGTTTACTTCCCGTGGTCGTTATAGAAAAAGACCTTTCAAACAGAATGGCAAGCACTATCCGCCACAACCGCGCCCGCGGCACTCACAGCATTGAACTGATGGTAGATATCGTGGCAGAACTGACCAAAGCCGGAATGAGTGACGAATGGATAAAAAAGAATATTGGCATGGATGCCGACGAACTTTTACGACTCAAACAGATATCCGGCCTAATGGAACTCTTTGCTGACAGGGAATTCACAATACCTGAACCATAAAGCAATTTTCATTAATACATTATTCAGTTGAAATATAACTCATTAATAATAGGATTGTCGGTCCTGGCTTTGCAAAGCTGCACCGACAATCTTGTTTATACAGGGACCGATATCGAGGTAGTACTCACAGGCAATACATACCAAGCAGCTTTCACAGAAAGCTCCCCTGTTTCCACTTTTAACTCCGGCAATCAAATCCTGCTGAATGCTTCCGGCAGTCTTCAGATAGACAACAGAATTCTGACTTATATGGACAACCAATGGAAAGCAGAAAATGAATTTAGCTGGAGTGACCTAACAGGAAAAACAAATGTTACGGCAGTATATCCTGTCTATCCCGATTTGGACTATGTCCAAGAAAATCTTTATAAAAACAATTCGTTGGAAGACATACTGTATGTCAAGGATGAATTTCCGGCCGGAAATTCCATCCATTTACAGTTCAAACATTTATTTTCTCTTCTGACACTGCATTTGGAGGGAAATTTACAAACCTATTTTCAGAAAATAGAGGTAACATGTCCTGCTGTTTCCTCTATTATCCCAAAATCCGCTGAAATAGTTCTAGCGGATAACGGAACACATACGACTACTATTGCCCAAGTTTCTCCTTCCGGAAATTATTCGTTTATAGTCCCTCCTGTCGGAAACATGGTCATCGCCATAAATATGGTAACAAATGGAAAGAAATATACAACACAACTAGAAACAAAGTCTTTTACCGGTAACAAAGAATATACTTATCACTTAAAAATATCTGAAAAAACTCCGGGAATTATGACTGCCGAAGATTGGATTGCATTCAGTCAACTTATCAATAGCAATACATTTACCCAATACAAAGGAAAAACATTGGACGATTTCGGAGAAACGATGAATGGAATAACCACTTATTATCTATTGAATGACATTGATTTTAAAGATGTGGATTGTACTGAGTTAAAACAAATAGGATACGCCCAAACAAACTATTACTTTTCCCAAACCTTTGACGGACAAAATCACACCCTTTACAATATACCTATCAATTCCAGCAATGGCACCACAGGTGTATTCGGAGCCGTCAATATCACCGGCATAGTTAAAAATCTCCATATAGAATCCAGCAAAGTATCTATCACATCAAAAAGCAAGAGCACAGCAGAAGGTACAAGTATTTTAGTCGGACGCAATAAAGGCAAAATACTAAATTGTTGCGTTAAGGAGTGCCAAATTGCAGCCAATCCAACCAAAACGAACCAATCAGCCAATACAGGAGGCATAGCAGGAACTTCAACAGGGGAAATCACCAATTGCTATGTTACCAACACCCAAATCATTTATGACGCAAATTCAAAAATAAAAGCAGGACCAGCCGGTGGAATAGCAGGTTCCAGCCAGGCCCAAGGTTTGATAGCAAACTGCTATTCTGCCAACAACATAATAAAGAACAGAGAGAGTTACAATGGTGGAATATGCGGGAAAGCTTCGGATGGAGCGCACATTGAAAATTGTTATGTCTATAACATAGATCTAATTACGACCAAAGGATTATTCGCAGGTATAGCTGCCAACTCTTTCTTTATCCACAACTACTATGATAATGCAAAAATAACCTTTATCGGAAAAAATGACGATGGTAATCAGTTGTCTAAAAATGCCCAATACACAGGTACTTTTATGAATAAGGAAGACATTCCCATCTACCGGCTTCTCAACCAATGGATAGATGAAACAGCTCCTACCCTTTATCCCGGTTACCCCTTTACCCGATGGACTGATGGAGGAGAAAATCTTCCTGCCGTTTTCATTTCAGAATCCCTGAAAAAGTAAGTGAACTTACTTTTTCAGGGATTCTGTACAAATTAAAAGCCGCTTTCTCATTTCACTGAAAAAACGGCTTTTTATATAAAATTATAGCTTGTTCTTATTAAAGAGCACCTACTTCATGCAAAGCAGCGTTAGTCTTGCGAACAGCAGCAGCACTTGCAGCAAATTTAGCTTTTTCTTCTTCGTTCAAAGGCAATTCAACAATCTTTTCAATACCGTTCTTACCCAAGATTACAGGCACACCACAGCAAATATCTGATTCACCGTATTCACCTTCCAAATAAACTGAACAAGGAACCATCTTACCCTGGTTGTGGATGATAGATTCAACAACAAATGCACCAGCTGCACCCGGAGCATACCATGCAGAAGTACCCAGCAACTTAGTCAGAGTAGCACCGCCTACCATAGTAGCAGCAGCAACTTCCTGCAATTTTTCTTCAGACAAGAAGTTAGAAACAGGCATACCTTTGTAAGTAGCAAAACGAGTCAAAGGAATCATAGTAGTATCACCGTGACCACCGATAACCATACCTTCCACTTCATTAGCGTTGCAACCCAAGGCTTGAGACAAGAAATATTTGAAACGTGAGCTATCCAAAGCACCACCCATACCGATGATTCTATTCTTAGGCAAGCCCAAAGCTTTCAATGACAAATAAGTCATAGTATCCATCGGGTTAGAGATAACTACGATGATAGCATTAGGAGAGTACTTTAAGATATTCTGAGCAACTGACTTAACGATGCCTGCATTAACACCGATCAGTTCTTCACGGGTCATACCCGGCTTACGGGGAATACCTGAAGTGATAACCACAACGTCAGAGTTAGCTGTTTTTTCATAATCGTTAGTGCAACCTACAATGTTTGTGTCGAAGCCCAACAACTGAGCTGTCTGCATCATATCCATTGCCTTACCTTCTGATACGCCTTCTTTAACGTCCAGCATTACTACTTCGTCTGCTACTTCGTTAAAAGCAAGAACATTTGCACATGTAGCACCTACGTTACCTGCGCCTACTACGGTTACTTTTGACATAATCTCTATATTTTGTTTAAAGTTGATAATAAAATCGCCTTCTTAAAAGCACCGCAAAGTTACAATGATATTCCGAATTAAAGAAAAATTTCCATAATATTTTTCGAGCAGTCTACATAAATTATTGTACTTTTGTCCAAAATTCAATGTAACACTATGGATAAGAGCAAAAAACTGATTATTGTCATTATTCTGCTGGTTGTGATTATCGGCGGAGTTTCTTTTTATGCTTTTCATCAAGCAAAAGAGAATAAGGAAATGAGCGAACTCTTCGCTGTGGAAAAACTGGAAATGGAAAACGAATATACCACTTTCGCCACCCAATATGATGAACTTCAGATACAGATAAACAATGATTCCTTGCGCGAAAAGCTGGAGAGTGAGAAGCTGAAAACACAGCGGCTGCTAGAAGAATTACGACAAGTAAAGACCAGTAACGCAGCTGAGATCATGCGTTTGAAGAAAGAACTGAAAACAGTACGTGCCGTACTACGCACCTATGTTATCCAAATAGATTCACTGAACAAACTCAACCAAGCACTAGCTGAAGAAAACCAAGAAGTAAAACAAAAATATACGCAGGCAACCCGTCAAATCAATAATTTATCGCAAGAGAAAAAAAATCTGAATGAAAAGGTCACCTTGGCAGCCCAATTGGATGCCACAGGAATTAGCGTAGAGCCTAGAAATAAACGTGGTAAAACAGCCAAGAAAGTAAAAGATGTGAAAAAGATAGCCATCTCGTTCACCATTGTCAAGAATATTACCGCCAAAACAGGTGAACGTACTTTATATATACGTATTGCCAAACCAGACAATGACATACTAACCAAAAACGCTTCAAACACATTCCCATACGAAAACCGTAATTTGGTTTATTCCATCAAGAAATACATAGAATACACCGGAGAAGAACAAAATGTAACCGTATATTGGGACGTAGAGGAATATTTGCCTGCCGGAACTTATCATGTTTATATTTTCGCTGATGGAACCATGATAGGACAACAAGCTTTCAGCATGAAATAACAAGGAACATTCTCCCCTCCAATATATTTAATAAAAAAACAGCCGGTTGGAAACGAACCGGCTGTTTTTTTCTCCACCAAGCAAAAGCAGTAAACATACAGATTGCAGAATTATAAAAATATTTTAAAATAACATCCAGAATATGGCTTTCTTGAAGATTTGTCTTATTTTTGTTGCATAAACAACTTAAAAACAACAAAACAAGAACACTATAATGAAAAAGATTGCAGCTTTTATCCTATTTATCGGTGTTTTAGATAGTATTTCAGCCCAAAGCACACTCACCTTAGATAGTTGTCGTGCTTTAGCATTATCCAACAATAAAGAGTTGCGCATTTCAGCTGAAAAGATAACAGCTGCACATTATGAAAAGAAAGCGGCTTTTACCAATTATCTTCCTAAGATTGCGGCTATAGGAACCTATATGCACACTCAGAAAGAAATCTCTTTATTAAGTGACGAACAAAAGGGAGCTATCAGTCAGATAGGGACTACCGCCCAAGGCTCCATACAGGAAACTTTCCAACAACTGGCAGCTTCCAATCCCGAACTCGCACAAATACTGCAACCACTTGCTCCCCTCATCCCAGGTATTGGAAATGCACTGAACAAGGTAGGACAAGGTTTGGTAGATGCGTTGCGCACCGACACACGCAATATGTATGCAGGAGCTGTGACCCTTACCCAACCCATCTTCATGGGAGGAAAAATCGTTGCCTACAATAAAATCACCAAATACGCTGAACAACTGGCCGAATCACAACACGCCACCGGTATGCAGGATATCATTTTGAGTACAGACCAAGCTTACTGGCAAGTCATCTCACTGATAAACAAGAAAAAACTAGCCCAAAGCTATCTGCAACTGGTCAGCCAACTGGACAGTGATGTAGATAAAATGATAACCGAAGGTGTCGCCACCAAAGCCGACGGACTAAGTGTAAAAGTAAAAGTGAATGAAGCCGAAATGAAGCTCACACAAATAGACAACGGATTAAGCCTATCTAAAATGGTACTATGCCAATTATGCGGTCTGCCTTTAAATGATGAAATACGTTTAGCAGATGAAGACGTAGAAAGCTTAACTCTCCTTGAATATCATGTAGGTGATAATGTAGCCACCGCTTTGGCAAATCGCGAAGAATTACGAAGTTTGGATCTAGCTAATAAAATTTATGACCAAAAAGTCAATATCACCCGCGCGGGATTTCTTCCTACAGTGGCTCTGACCGCCAACTACATGGTAACCAATCCCTCATTGGTAAACGGCTTTGAACGCAAATTCCGCGGCATGTGGGCTGTTGGCGCTATGGTACAAATTCCAATATGGAACTGGGGCGAAGGAATGTATAAGGTAAAAGCTGCCAAAGCGGAAGCAAACATTGCCCGCTACCAACTGGCAGATGCAAAAGAAAAGGTAGAATTGCAGGTAAGCCAAGCCAGCTATAAAGTAAATGAAGCAGCCAAACGCCTGAGTATGGCTGAAAAAAATCTGGAAAAAGCAGACGAGAATCTGCGCTATGCCAAACTGGGATTCATGGAAGGAGTCATTCCTACCAGTAACGTATTGGAAGCGCAAACCGCTTGGTTATCTGCCCAGTCGGACAAAATAGACGCTCAGATTGATGTAAAACTGACTGAAGTCTATTTGCGCAAATCAATGGG
>ERZ1504463.443-NODE-443-length-9344-cov-2.752288_pt1 | contig 9344 bp, 7 predicted proteins | sample MGYA00574786_ERZ1504463 | MGnify/ENA primary metagenome ERZ1504463 (study PRJEB39906, sample SAMEA3182092) | gut metagenome | biome: human; feature: gut; material: Stool; isolation source: human stools | place: Canada | collected 2013-11-25 ...
TTTCAGGAAGGGGTCGGGATAGTCCAGCCGCAAGGTCTCGGCGACGATCTGCGGTGCCGCCGGAGTGTCGGTCGCGGGTCGGACATCCGGCGCGGCGGGTCGTGCCGGCGCGAGGATCCGCCACGCCACGACGCCCCAGACCGCCACGACGGCTGCGAGCAGCAGACAGGTCGTCCAGCGCGATTTCACGGCAGCAGGGAGCTATCGGTTATCCCGATGCTGTTTTGTTTCGACGATTCGACAGCGCTCGGCGCTGTCGGCCGTTCGCCGCCGCCCCCTGCGGCGGACTGCAACTCGCCCGAGCTCGTGCAATACCTCCGCCGACGGCGAACAGCCTCCTCGGTCGAAATACCCGCCGGAAAGTGCGGAGCGTCTCTTTCTGTCGGCATTCCGGTAAAAGCAACCGTTTCGCCGGCAGGCTCTTCCGAATCGTCGTCCGGCGATTCGGGGTTCTCCGGCTCCTCGGGCGCGGGTTTCCCGACGACCGTGAGCCGCAACGCCGGAGAGGAGGTCTCGTAACCGGAGTTGAAGGCCGCGACCGTCCATTCGTAACGGCCCGCTTCGAGCGTCAGACGGCAGCCGTAGCTGCGTGCAAGGCCCAGCGTATCGGCCGCAAGGAGCGTGTCGGCGACGATCCGCCCCTCGGTAGCGACGCACAATTCGTAACCCGTCGCACGGTCGACGGCCCGCCAGCGGAACATCACGCTGCCGGCCGGCACCTCCGCGTCGTTCGCCGGGGCGATCGTCGTCACCGCACGGCCGGAAATATCCTCCTCGATGATTTCGCAGGAGACCATCAGGAATAGAAGCGGGAAATAGAACAGGTATCTTCTCATTTCGATTCGGTTATTAAGGTCAGTTGTTGGATGTGGAGCGTCAGTGTGAGCTGCGTGCGGCGGGTGCGGGGCTGCACGACGGTCTGCCACTCGGCCGACCGCATGCGGCAGGCGGGCAGATGCCGTTCGAGGGCGTCGACCGTGCGCAGCAGCTCGGCGAACGGCCCCGTGAGCGTCAGCTGCGCCGTGCGGATCTCGATCCCGTCCTGCCGCAACGTCGTCACCGGCACATAGCCTGTCGCGCGCACGCCGGCGGGAGCGAAGCGCCGCATAGAGTCGAGCAGCCCGCCCGAGAGGATCAGTTCGGGGGCTTCGACGGCAGCCGGCACGGCCGCTCCGGTCGCCGGTGTCGTCGGGGCGAGCGCATCCAGCCGCCGCTCCAGCCGGCCGCACTCCCGCCACGCGCCGAAGGTATCGCTCAGGGCGAAACGCCACGCCGCCCACGGCAATGCGAGGACGAGCAAGGCCAGCAGGCCGAGACCCCGGTATCTGTACGGCAGGTTCATAGTCCGATCTCGATGCGGAACACGAGCCGTTCGGCATCGCGTTCCCGTTCGACGTTCGTCAGTCGTACCGTGCGGCAGCACGCCGCCCCCGCGAGACACTCGACGAAGGTCGAGACGTCGTCCGCCGCCGGAGCCGTGCCCGCGACGACAGCCGTCCGCTCCTGCCGCTGCAAGGGCTTCCCCGCCTCGAAACGCATCGTGAGCGGTTCGACGGCGAGCCGCGTCAGTACGACCTGCGCCGGCACGGCCTCCGCGATGCGGTCGCACACGACGGCGCGGGATGCTGCGGGACGTGCGGAGAACTCCGCGAGCAGCGTCCGCTGCCGGTCGGTAGCATCGGCTGCGGTCGAAGCCGTGCGTTCGCGCGCCGAGAGCTCCTTTTGCAAAGTCCGGCGGCGAGTGTTCAGCGACGGGGCGACGGCGGCATTGGCAGCGAGCAGACAGAGGAAGAGCCCCAGCACCGGCAGTGCCGCCCGCCGCACGACGGCCTGCGCCAGCGACGAACCCTCGGCCGTCGGGCGGAGCAGCTGCCGCCAGCCGAGTCCTGCGAGAAGCTCCCCGGCCGCAGTATCGGGCGGCGCGGAGACCTCGATCCGCTGCGGATGGATGCCGGCCTCCGACAACTCGGTCAGCACTCCTTGCAGCCGCTCGCGCCGCACGAAGGCGATCCGGCCGTCGTGTTCGCGCCACAGGAAGGTCGCCCTGTCGTCGCGCACCCGCGCGGCGAGCTGCGAGTCGGCGGGCTTTACGATCGTGCCGTGGCCCGAGACCGTGACCACGGCGACGCCTTTGGCCACCGCCGCCGCGTCGTACACCGTCTGCTGCGGCTCGCAGCCCATCTTGCAGCGCCATGCCGCGATCGTATGGCCGTCGGGTGTCAGCGTGACATCCAGCACCCAGACGGGGCCGAGGATATAAGGGAAAAGATTCATTTTTTATTTATTCTTTTATGTCCCTTTTGTTCCGGTAAAAAGGACGAAAAGATCGAGTACGGCGACATCCTTTCCACCTTTTCACACGAAAAGGTGGAGCCGAAAGTGTCCGCAAGGCACCTCCGCCGGAATCGAACGACGGTTCTTACTGAGCGGGCACGAAAGACTGCGCTGTTTCGCACACCCGCTCCGGGCGTTCGAACCGTCGTTCGATTCGCGTCCGTCTCCGGTGCAATGCGGATCATGGGATCGTATTGATTTTAATCTCATTCTACGACCGTGGGTTTGATGAAGATATTGAGCGTACGTTCGACCTTGTTGCGCTTCTCCTTGCCGAAGAACCACTTGATGACGGGCACACGCGCCAGAAACGGCACACCGCGCGAGGAGCGCTCCATCGTGTTGCGATCCAGCCCGCCGAGAAGCACCATCTCCTCGTTCTGCACCTTGACGATCGACTTGAAGCTCCGCGTGGCCGTGCCGGGCGGAGCGTCCTCGGCAGTGCGGTCGGTGAACTCCGTCTGCTCGAACTCGATTTCGAGGGTGATCTGCCGATCTTCCGACACGTAGGGCGTGACCTTGATCGAGAGGTTCGCATCGACCGACTTCCACTGGTAGGACTCCGACGAGATGGGGTTCTGTGTACCGTAGTAGTTGTTCTGCACCTCCTTGTAGTACTGCGTCTCGCCGCTGGTGAGCGTCGCCTCGTGGCCGTTCAGGGTCGAGAGCTTCGGCGTGGAGAGCAGACGCACCACCCCGTCCTCCTCCAAGGCTTGCAGGCTCAGGTAGAAGTTCGGCGTCACGCGCCCCAAATTCACCGTGCCCCGGATGCGTCCGAGCAGATCGTTCACCGCATTCGCTCCGAAAGTCATGTCCACGCCCGGCGAGAGCGTTCCGGAGGTCTTCACCGCTTTGTCGCCCACGCCGGCCCCCACACCGATCTCGTGGATCTTGCTCTTCGTGACGTCGGCGATCAGGATCTCCATCGTCACCATCGGAACGGGTTTGTCCACCGAGCGCAGGAAGGTCTCCACACGCGCCACGTCGCGCCGGTCGCCCGACAGGATCAGGGCGTTCAGATCGGGGAAGGTCTTCACCGCGACGTTCTGTTTCAGCGCTTCGGGGATGATCTCCTCGACCTTCGACACGGAGCGGTAGACGAGCGGAAGGACCGCCGACGACGAGAGACCGTCCGACGCGGCCGCTCCGAAGATCCAGATGCCCCGTTCGGTGTAATAGCTGTACGGCGAACCTTTGAGCAGCACCGAGAGCAGCGTCTCGAAATCCGTCCCGTCCACCCAGACGCCCGCCGTGAGGTTCACCGGCGACTGGAAGTAGTAGTTCAGCTCCAACTCGTCGCACAGGTCGAGAATCACGTCCTGCACGTTGCCCCGCGCGATGCGGGCCGTGATGCGCCCCAGCGAGTCCACACGCAGTTCGTTGGGCGTGAACTGCCGCCGGCGCATATAGGCGGGGCCTGCGGACATCTTGCCGCCCTGCGCGGCCGGCTCCTCGCGCCACAGCGTCCACACGTCCTGCGCATCCCGTTCGGCAAGCAGGCCGTTGACCGCGGCGAGCGTCCGCAGCGCCTCGTCGAAGGGCATGCGACGCACGTAGCCCGAGACCTTGCAGTCGTACAAAGGTTCGGGGACGATGACGTTGCGCGCAGAGAGACGTGCGATCTTCTTCGCTACGTCGATCAGACGTTCGCCGCGCAGGTCGTACGTGAGCGTCGTGTCGGCGGCCGCATAGGCGACGTCGGGATCGGGCGCCGGAGCCGTCGGCCAGATCGTCCACACGGGCCCGGCGGAAGTTGCACGACACGGGGATGTTCTCCACGCCGCGCACCGACACGTTCACGCCGCTGGCGCGCGCGATATTGCGCAGCAGCTCCGACAGCGACAACCGACCCGACGTGACGTCCACCTCCCGCCGGAACGTCGAGTCGCGCCCGACGAGTGCCGCCAATTCCGAGTCGATACGCGACAGACGCAAAGAGTCGGGGTCGGACGGCGGATTCGGTGCAACCGTCCGATGGAGCGAATCCGAAGACGGGTTCACACCAGCGGGTATTTCGGTTCGCTGTGCCGGACAGAGCACAGGCAGGATGCAAAGAAGTAAAAACGCAAGCGTGTATCGTCGTTTCATAGGCTTGGATCAGTAGTTCAACAGGGGTATCACTTCGTCGAGAGAGGTCTCGCCGCGTCGGAAGAGGTCGACGACGGCATCGCGCAGCGACGGTATGCCGCGTTCGAAGAGCAGCGGTGCGACGTCGGTGCGGCCGGAGCGTACGGCAGCCGCCAGCTCGTCGTCCATCGGGATCACCTCGTAGACGGCCCGCCGGCCTGCATAGCCCGTGTAGAAACAACGTTCGCAACCCACGGGTTCGCAATAGCGGTCGATCGCTATGTCGGACAGCAGGCGCCGCACTTCATCGGTCGCCTCCGCCCGGCGTTTGCAGTGGGGACAGAGCAGGCGCGCGAGACGCTGCGCGACGGTCATTACCAACGTATCGGCCACCAGGTACGGGTGTACGCCCATATCCGACAGACGGGCTACGGCGCCCCAGGCCGTGTTGGTGTGGATCGTCGAGAAGAGCAGGTGTCCCGTCAGCGACGACCGCACGGCCATCTCGGCCGTCGCCCCGTCGCGGATCTCACCTAGCATGATGATGTCGGGGTCCTGCCGTAGGAAGGTACGCAGTGCGGCGGTGAACGTAAGGCCGATCTCCTCCTTGAGCTGCACCTGGTTGACCCCTTCGAGCGTGTACTCGATCGGATCCTCGATCGTGAGGATGTTGTCCGTCAGGGCGTTCAGCCGCCGCAGCGTGGCGTAGAGCGTTGTGCTCTTGCCCGAGCCCGTAGGGCCGCAGATCAGCACCATGCCGAAGGGCCGCGCGATGGCGCGGCAGTAGTCCTCGTACTGCCTTGCGGAGAAGCCGAGGTTGCGCAGTTCCAGCAGCTCGACGCGGCGGGTCAGCAGTCGCAGCACGACCTTCTCGCCGTAGATCGTCGGCAGCGTCGAGACGCGCACGTCGAACTTCTCACCGTCGCGGTCGTAGCCGATGCGCCCGTCCTGCGGCAGCCGTTTCTCGGAGATGTCGAGCGAGGCGAGGATCTTGATCTGGTTTACAAGCGGCATGTACTGCGCCCGCTCGACGACGTAACGCTCGGTGAGCTTGCCGTCGATGCGCATACGGATGCGGCAGCGCTGTTCGTAGGGTTCGAGGTGGATGTCGCTGGCGTTGTCGCGCAGCGCCTCGCCCACCAGCGCGAAGAGGAACTGCCGCCCCTGTCCGATCTCGGCCGTGCGGCCTGCGGCGGCGCTTGCCGTCTGTGCTCCGGGGCGGTAATGTTGCAGCAAAAGCCGTTGCAGGTCATCGGCGGCGATCGGCACGACTTCGACCTGCCAGCCGTAGAGCACCTCCAGCTCCTCGGCAGCGGCCGTGTAGTCATGTCCCGTCTCGCCGTAGCAGCGTATCCTGCCCGCCTCGCGTGCGAACGGCACGAGGCGGTACTCGGCGGCCTCCTGCGCCGTGAGCAGGCGGAGGATCTCCGTGGGGATATGTGTCGGGGTTACAGCCATAAGCGGAGGAATTGAAGAGCGGCCCAGCCGATGAGCACAATGCCGGCTGCGCCGACGAAGGGGATCGTGCGACGACGACGGCCGCAGCAGACCCACCGGAGGAGGGCGACGACGCAGGCGGCGATCAGAAACCGCAGAAACTCCGTCGGTGCGAACAGGGGTGCGACGGCAAGCAGGAAGAGGACGTCGCCGGAGCCGACGGAGTGTCTGACCGCGAGCCGCCGCAGACGGAGGTAGCCGAAGAGAGCCGTTCCCGATAAAAGGAGCAGCGCGGCATTGCCTGCCGTTTGCAGCATCATCGTCCGCCAACCGAGCGTGTGCCAGCTCACCCCGACAGAGACCGTCCCCAGCACCGCCAGCCACGACGCGTCCACCCGTCGCGTGCGGAAATCGTCGCGGGCCAGTACAGCGGCAGGCAGAAACAGCAAAAGGTATGGATAAGAAGCAGGGAACATCGGGGCTGAAGGTTTCGATCAATCCTTGACCGTCTCGCGCAGGTTTTTATCCTGGTCGATCTCCCAGACATTATAAACTCCGTCGCCGTCGAAATCCACGACGGCAGTCGCCGTGGCGCGGAAGCCGTGCTCCGAAGCCTCGACGATCTCGACGAGGTAGTTGGCCTGACCGCCGTCGGTCACCAGCCGCGACTGCTCGAAGCCCAGCTCCTCCAACGATGACGAATAGCGCGAATAAGTGTAGAAATTCGACCGCTGCAACGTATGCAGGTAGGTAAGCTGCTGCTGCGCTTCGGTGGCCTTCACTCGCGAGATCAACGGCATCAGATTCGGCAGCGCGATCAGCACCAGAATACCGATGATGACCAGCACGACTAACAGTTCGGGCAGTGAAAAGCCGCGGAGACGGCGACACGGATAAAAAGACAGTGTTTGCATAGACGGTGTTCGTTTGCAAACAAAGATAAGGTGGCTTTTGATTGATTTCTCGAAAAACAAACCTTACATTTCAAGATGCAAATACCTGCATATCAATATATTGATTAAAAATAATCTATACATACGCCTTTCACGTGTTTTTACCTTGTTCCACTCTGTGCATAATTCGGAAAAAACACATCGGGAAATGATGACTGTTCGAGGAATAGCTACCATGAAAAAGGACCTCGACATAGAGGTCCAAGACATAATGAAAGTATGGGATTATTGATGCGTTACTGCAAAGAAATTCTTAAAACCGATTGCCAGCATACGGTGCCATACACGTTATAATTCCGAGGATCGATTCCAGTAACAAACCGAAATACATGAAGATTTATCGGTTGTTGACGCCGGATAAACCCGATATGCCTTATTCGAAAATGATAAAATCTGACATATACCTCAGTCTCCGCCGACAGATTTATTCACATTTACGATCTTTGCTTTTATCCGGTGATGTTTCACGTAGATCGACCCGACCTTTCCGACCCGGAAAATAACACATAATGCCCGATTCGAGAATCCCGCTTCCATCAGACATAGAAATTCCTTTTCTACCGGTGTCAAGTTGCTCCGGCGATGTCTTCGACAGTCGGACAAACGTAACGAATCATTTACGATATGATAATTCGAAAGCCGCTTAACAGATGCAAGCTCCTTGCAACGTGTATGAAATGAAACAGGATCATTGTTATATAAGTACAACAAATCCAGCCACTCCTCGATATAACGCAATCTGTTTCGTGCCAAGAGTTCGGCTTGCCGTCGTTGCTGCCATAAACGGTAAAGAATACCTGCCTGCAACATAATTATGGCACACAATATGAAAATCATAGTGCATACAATTTGTCGTCTCGAAAAAGTATGCACGGACTCTTTGTTTGCCCCAACTCCGGAGACCAAACCATATAGCAGCAAGCGAAGAGCCGTGCATAACACGATTCTCTCGCTGTCTACCGCTATTAATGAAATTGGTCTTTGAGTTGTGAGCAGACAGAGAAAACCCGATAATAATTATCGTCTATTTCAAAGATAGAAATTATTATACAATCCGGCAAATTATTATCTGAAATTTTTATTTTTTCCTGCCTTATACAATCACTTGCATAAGTCGCTATTGCGACATTTCATTGTCCTTATGAAAATCGATCGAAGAGCTATTTCGATCGATTTTTATTTATTGTATTATACATTAAGCACTTATACGCTTTACTTATTATTTAACCCCTATTGCGCTTATTATCAATAGATTGCGATTTTGTTTCCGAAATGAAATGCCGTTGATAAGATTATATTTTTGATTTCTATTGATAATCAGAAATTTAACAAGTAACGTGTAATATATACATTATGCCGTTTGGACAAACGGAGTCGAAATACGTGCTTTAACTTTGTTTCATCGGCATATGCTCGGCATTCCGAGCGGTTCAGACCGCCACGATCATATTTTCATAAACTATCAAACACTAACTTATTATGAAAAGATCTTCTCTTTTATTTCGAACTTGTATTGGGTGGTTTTTGTTCGGAGTTTTATTTTTACAATCCAGCTATGCACAAGATTCTAACAGTACAAACTCGATTGCCATGCATGCCGTACTCAGTGACGGTTATTTCAAGCCGCAATCTCCTGATGTATGGAGCATGATTAAATATGGCAATGCGAATATTGATTATTACACTGGCACTTTGGGAATAAGTATTCCAATTTATACTTATAAAGACAATAATTTTGAAATCCCTATTTCGATTGATTATGCATCGTCAGGTTTTCAACCTGGTTCTCCCAGTGGTTTAGTCGGTCAAGGTTGGTATCTGAACTTCGGAGGAGCAATTACGCGTGAGGTCAGAGGTATTCCTGATGATGCAATACAGGAAATGTATGATTGGCGGGAAAAAGCCGATCAAGAGATGAATGAGATTCCTTGGTGGGATGAATATACATTCCCCGACCAAGGGTCATATATCTACGGTCATTCGGTTAGAATAGACGGATACGCACAAAGCTATTTTAAAACAACGCCGACAGATTCACTTAATATCGTTTATACTGGTGCTGCGGGACAGGAATACATGCCTTATTGGAAAGATGAAACCAATAGTCGCCTCGGATTCGAAACAGAACCGGATGTTTTTAATTTCAAGGTTCTGAATTACTCCGGCTCGTTTATTCTCCAACCTAATCATCAGATTAAGGTCTTTAATACGAATCAACCTGCAGGAGAATTTCATGTAGAGTTCTTAATGGAAAATTATGCACCTTTGTCAACGAGTAAATTCATCATCACAACTGGCGATAAGACAAAATACTATTTCGAGCACATAGAATCTTGCCGAACCGTAAGTGATCTTCTGGGTGGCGGAGATAATCCGCACAGGAATTACACATGGAAATTAACCCGTATCGAGGCACCGAACGGCAACAATGTCAGGTTCTTTTATAACAAGGTCAAATACAATACTTACGAAACAATTACGCCGGTAGTCACGATCGATTACCTCTGTCTCTTATACACATCTGACGCTGCCGACGAGCGATCTAGTGTAGAT
>ERZ1504463.456-NODE-456-length-9204-cov-4.918133_pt1 | contig 9204 bp, 8 predicted proteins | sample MGYA00574786_ERZ1504463 | MGnify/ENA primary metagenome ERZ1504463 (study PRJEB39906, sample SAMEA3182092) | gut metagenome | biome: human; feature: gut; material: Stool; isolation source: human stools | place: Canada | collected 2013-11-25 ...
GAATTAAGACGGTATGGATTATTTTTATAATAGATGCGATAATCATTGCCCTGGGAACACCGGTTTTTGGAATACCATCATCAATTTACGGTGTTATTTCGGTATTTACAATCAGCTTCGTTTCAGGAAAAATTGTGGATGGACCGGCTGTTTCAAGAACCGCATATATAATAAGTAGAAACAGCATTGAAATCGCTGCAATAATCAACAAAAGACTTGAAAGAGGGGTCACCGGAATAAAAGTAATGGGAATGTATGAAAATAAAGAAAAAATAATGTTGGTATGTGTTGCCAGAAAACGTGAAATCCATAAAATAGTGGAAATAGTGGAGGAGACTGACAAACAGGCATTTATGTGGATTGGGGATGCCAGGGAAGTTATGGGAGAAGGCTTTGTTAATATTGCCTAGTCGTAAATTAACAAAATGTACAAATTGCACTAAAAAAGCATTGTAATTAATATTCATGGGCAAATTGTCCAAAATCAAATAACTAATTTTGTTTATAAAGAATATAGCCTAAAAAATATAAAAAGAGTATTATAATTGACATGTAAGTTATATTACACTTTGTTTTAGGAGGACAATTATGGCAAGCTTATCACTTAAGAATGTATGTAAAGTATATCCTAACGGATTTGTAGCCGTTAAGGATTTTAACCTTGATGTAGCAGACAAGGAATTTATTATTTTCGTTGGACCATCTGGATGTGGTAAATCAACAACACTTCGTATGATTGCAGGACTTGAAGAGATTTCTTCAGGTGAACTCTGGATCGGAGATAAATTAGTTAACGACGTAGAACCTAAGGACAGAGATATTGCGATGGTATTCCAGAACTATGCTCTTTATCCTCATATGACAGTTTATGATAATATGTCATTTGGTCTTAAATTAAGAAAAGTACCTAAGCCTGAAATCGACAAATTAGTTCATGAAGCAGCTAAGATTCTCGGTATTGAGCAGTTACTTGACCGTAAGCCAAAGGCTCTTTCAGGTGGACAGAGACAGCGAGTTGCTATGGGACGTGCAATCGTTCGTAATCCTAAGGTATTCCTTATGGACGAACCTTTATCTAACCTTGATGCTAAGCTCCGTGTTCAGATGCGTATTGAGATTCAGAAGATCCATCAGAGACTTGAGACAACAATCATCTACGTAACACATGACCAGACAGAAGCTATGACACTTGGTACAAGAATCGTAGTTCTCAAGGATGGTATTATCCAGCAGGTAGATACACCACAGAATCTCTATGACAAGCCATGTAACGTATTCGTTGCAGGATTTATGGGATCACCACAGATGAACCTTATTAATGCTAAGGTTGTACAGTCAGGTGAAGATGTTGTACTTATGTTTGGTGGCAACACAGTTAAACTTCCTGAAGGAAAAGCTCAGAAGCTTATTGAAGCAGGATATGTTGATACAACAGTTATCATGGGTATCCGTCCTGAAGACCTTAATGATTCAGAAGTTATCATCAATGCTAACCCTGATTGCGTAATCGAAGCTACAATCAGAGTATACGAATTACTTGGTGCTGAAGTTTTCCTTTACTTTGATATTGATGAAGTTAACTGTACAGCAAGAGTTAATCCTCGTACAACAGCTCGTCCAGGCGATACAATTAAACTTGGTATCGATATGACTAAGCTTCACATCTTTGATAAAGATACAGAGCAGGTTATCTTACATTAATTATGATTTATTTGCAGACCGGATTTATCCGGTCTGTTTTTTTATTGTGGGAATAAGAAAAATTATGATATAATGAGTGCAAGAGAGCCAGAAAGCTGCTAGCAGCTTTCTGGCGAACGGCGAATGGCGATTACGATAGCTGCGATAGCAGCGGAGAGTAGCGAAGCTACGAATCGTGATATAATATTAAGATATAGTACAGTACATATATAAAGAAAAAGGGAGGTAGTATATGCTTTTAATTGACAGATATACTAAATTATATGGTAAAAAAGTTGCAGTTGATAACTTGTCGCTTCACATTAAACCGGGCGAGATATATGGTTTCATAGGACACAATGGGGCAGGAAAGACAACTACGCTTAAGGCATGTGCAGGAATACTTAATTTTGAGTATGGAAATATATTGATTGATGGAATATCCATTAAAGAAAAACCGATGGAATGCAAAAAGAAAATAGCATATATCCCGGACAACCCTGATTTGTACGGCTTTCTGACAGGGGCGGCCTATCTGAATTTCATAGCAGATATATATAAAGTACCTTTGGAGATAAGAAATAAACGAATCGAAGATTTTGCTGATAAATATGGAATTATTGATGATCTGGGGATGCCAATTAACTCATATTCCCATGGTATGAGACAGAAAATAGCCATAATATCGGCTCTTATACATGAACCAAAGCTTATACTTATGGATGAACCGTTTGTAGGACTTGACCCGAAGGCATCACATACCCTTAAAAACCAGATGAGGGAAATATGTGATAATGGCGGAGCAATCTTTTTTTCCACCCATGTATTGGAAGTAGCGGAAAAATTGTGCGATAAAGTGGCAGTTATAAAAGATGGAAGGCTTATTGCATCCGGTACAATGGCAGAGGTTAAAGGTAATTTATCTCTTGAGGATGCGTTTCTTGAACTGGAGGAATAGAGTGAAGGTATTCTTACAATTATTAAAAATGAGGATTTTGTCTGTTTTTAAGGGATCAGGCAAGAAAGATAAATATAAAAAAAATATCGGATTTAAGGTTTTTATAGGCATAGTGGTTGCTTATGCGGCACTTTGCTTTGTAGGTATGTTTGGATTCTATTTTATGCAGCTTGCAGAAAACTTTGTGGAGCAGGAAGTAGGATTTGCATATTTTTCTATGGTGGCTGTTGTTATGGTTGCCATTGGATTTGTAACAACGGTATTTGCTGCACAGTCCCAGATTTTTGAGGCAAAAGATAATGATTTGCTTACAGCAATGCCAATTCCACCAAGGTATATACTGCTTACCAGGGTTATTACCCTTCTTATAGTAGAACTTGCAGAGTCTCTGGTGTTGGGAATAGAAGCAATGCTGATTTATAAGATTTTTGCACCTGTTCCTGTGGGCGGAGCAATTATGATGGTTGTCGAAATTATCGGACTTAATATGATTACAGCATCAATTTCCGCAATATTCGGACTTGTTCTTGCGGCAATTACCAACAGGATGAGAAGAAAAAATATTGTAAAAACCATAGCTACAATCGGAATGTCGGTACTGTTTTTTTTCCTGATAAGCGAAATGGAAAGCAGAATCAACAGTATGCTCAGTATGGACGGCGTTTTTATAGAGATGGATGAAGCTATGAAAAAAGAAATGCTGCCATTGTTTTATTTTGGTAAGGCAGCAGCTGAGGGTGATTTTAAATCATTTATTATTTTTATGCTGATGGCTGTGGCTGTTTTTGTCATGATGATATTCCTGCTTTCTCCGTTTTTCCTTAAAATAACATCTACCAATAAGGGCGGAGTAAGAAAAAAATACAGACCTGAGAAAAATGTTGAGCGCGAGGTGAAAAAAGCACTGCTTTACAAGGAAAGAAGAAGATTTTTTACAAACGCCTCATATATGCTCAATACCGCCATAGGGCTTATTGTGTTTTTTGTTGCAGGCGTGGCTGTACTTATTTTCAGGGAAAAAGTGTTTGACAGTATTATAACAGTGTTATATTTAAAAAATCATATCGGTGCATATGTGTTACTGATTTCACTGTTTTTCTGCGCAATAAATGTTATTTCTGCACCTTCAATTTCCCTTGAGGGAGAAAATCTATGGATATGTAAGGCAATGCCTGTTGAACCTTTTGACATACTTATGGCAAAAGTTAAAAATCATATTTATATATGTATGCCGATTGTAATATTTTTCGGCATTGCTGCCAATATTGCATTGCCTATAAGCCCGGCGATAAGGGTAGCGGTTGTGATTATTCCGGCATTATCCGTAGTCCTTATGGGCCTGCTTGGCGTGATATGCAATCTTCACATGCCGAAGTTTGACTGGGCGGATGAATCAATAGCAGTTAAGCAGAGCATGGCTGTTATCGCAACCATGGGGATAGGCTTTTCTGTTGTCATAGGCGCGGCAGTATTATACGGTCTTTTAAGATTTATTCCGTATGCAGATTATCTTTATACGTTTCTGATGACGGGAATGTTTGCACTTGCCATATCTCTTATGTACAGATATTTAAGAAAAGGCGGAAGCCAACGATTTACGGAATTATAAAATTTTTATAACAACTTTATTTTTGCCGGAATATGTTTTATAATGAACGAAAGTATGTGAATAGGAGAGAACACATGATATCAAATCAGATTTTACAAAATACAATTGACGGACTTAAGACAATTACGCGTATAGACATGTGTGTACTGGATGTTGATGGAAAGGTACTTGCAACAACCTCTCCTGATGCCAGCGGATATGAAGAATCAGTAAGCACATTTGCAAAGTCCCCTGCGGACAGCCAGGTGATTTCCGGTCATCAGTTTTTTAAAGTATATGATGACAACCAGCTTGAATACATTCTTCTTGTTATGGGTGGAAGCGATGATGTTTATATAATTGGCAAACTGGCAACTTTTCAGATACAGAACCTTATGGTAGCTTATAAGGAGAGATTCGATAAGGATAATTTTATTAAAAATCTCCTTCTTGATAATCTTCTTCTTGTGGATATATATAACAGGGCGAAAAAACTTCATATTGATTCAGAGGCTAAGAGAGTAGTCCTTCTCGTTGAGACACAGACAGAGAAAGACAATACTGCCCTTGAAACAGTGAGAACACTTTTTGCCACAAGAACAAGGGATTTTATAACTGCAGTAGATGAGAAAAATATTATTATCGTTAAAGAAGTTAAGCAGAGCGAGACTTACAAAGACATTGAACAGACTGCATTTGTAATTCTTGACACCCTTAATACAGAAGCCATGAGCAGGGTTAAAGTGGCTTTCGGTACAATAATCAGCTCACTTAAAGACGTTTCCAAATCATACAAGGAAGCTAAGATGGCACTTGACGTAGGAAAGATTTTTTACAGTGATAAAAATGTTGTGGCATACAGTAACCTTGGAATAGGAAGACTTATTTACCAGCTTCCTATACCTCTTTGCAAAATGTTTATAAGAGAGATTTTCGGCGATATGTCGCCGGATGATTTTGACGAAGAGACACTTGCTACAATTAATAAATTCTTTGAGAACAGTCTTAATGTATCAGAGACTTCAAGACAGCTTTTTATACACAGAAATACATTAGTATACCGTCTTGACAAGATACAGAAAATTACAGGACTGGATTTGCGTGTATTTGAGGATGCCATTACTTTTAATATTGCATTAATGGTAGTTAAGTACATGAAATATATGGAAAACATTGATTATTGATATGTAACCTGGTTATAATTGCAGGAGACAGAAAATATAAAGGACAGATAAAATGATTGATTTAGATAACGTATGTAAGACATATTCATCCGGTGTGGACGCACTGAATAATATCAATATACATATTGATAAAGGTGAGTTTGTTTTCATAGTAGGAGAAAGCGGTTCCGGCAAATCTACACTTATTAAACTTCTGCTTAGGGAACTGGAGCCTACATCCGGAAGAATAGTAATTAACGGTAAGAACATTTTAAGAATCAAAAGAAGAAAATTATACACACTCCGACGTGATATAGGTGTTGTATTTCAGGATTTCAGACTCCTTGATGACAGAAATGTTTTTGATAATATTGCTTTCGCACAAAAGGTTATTGAAGCTCCGGGAAGAAAGATACGTTCCAGAGTGCACGCCATGCTGGCAGAGGTTAAGATAACCAATAAATATAAGGAATTTCCCAAACATCTTTCAGGCGGTGAACAACAGAGAGTGGCAATAGCCAGGGCACTGATTAATAATCCGCCTATTCTTCTTGCCGATGAGCCTACAGGTAATCTCGACGAGGATAATTCATGGGAAATCATGAAACTGTTAGAGCAGGCTAACACTCAGGGAACTACAGTTGTGGTTGTTACTCACAATCTTGAAATAGTCCGTACTATGAAAAAGAGAACTATTGTAATTAATAACGGTGAAGTGGTACAGGAAATAGCGGAAGGTGGTAACTTCTATGAAATTTAAATCATTTGGTTATTGTTTTGTCCAGGGAATAAAAAATATCGGACGAAACAGAATATTTTCCCTTGCTTCAGCAGCAACTATGACGCTGTGCATTTTTCTTATAGGTGTTTTTTATTCCATAACAAGCAATATTAACTACAATATAAATAATATTTCGCAGGGACTCTGCGTTAAAGTGTTTTTTCAGAATGATATTACAGAAGAACGCCTTGAATCCATAAAGAACACAATTTATGAAAACGATATTGTAACAGATATTCATTATACGTCTGCTGAAGAAGCGTGGGAACAGTATAAACAGAAATATTTTGGCGATTATTATAATGAACTTGCAGATGCCTACGAAAATGATAATCCGCTGATTAACTCAGCTTCATACGAAGTATATTTCAATGATCCATCGGCACAGAAAGATCTGGTTGATTATATATCAAAAATAGACGGGGTAAGGAAAGTTAACAGCAGTGACAATGCAGCTAACGGTCTTAGCGAAACAGGTAAACTGGTTAATATATGCTCAGTATTTGTTATTGTTTTACTTATAGCCGTGGCACTTTTCCTTATCAATAACACAATTTCAATCGGTATATCAGTAAGAAGCGATGAGATAAGCATTATGAGGCTTCTGGGAGCCAAAAACAGTTTTATCAGGGCTCCATTTATTGTTGAAGGTATTTTACTTGGCTTAATCGGAGCGGTTATTCCGATTATTATCGTATATTTTGCATATGACGGGGCTATCAGGAATCTTCTGGCCAATTCATCATTCCTAAGCGGAATCATTGAACTTCAGGGAGTGGGAGCTATCCTTAAGCTGTATGTGCCGGTTGCGCTTATACTGGGAATAGGAATCGGACTTATCGGAAGTATGATTTCACTTGCAAAACATTTAAAAGATTAATGAACATAGGTGATTATATGAAAAGCAAAAAGATTAAAATAACCGCCGCAGTGTTAGCATTTTGCGTGCTTGGTACTTTTGGCGGTAAAAAAATAATGGATGTATATGCTGTTGACAAGTCTGACGTGGACGATGCACAACAGCAGATTCAGGATACACAGAATAAGATAGACAAGCTGAATAGCGAACTTTCACAGCTCGATTCGGATATTGCTTCCATTGAAGCATATGTAAGCGAGCTTGATTCTACAATTAACTCCATTGCAACCAATATTTCTTCCTGCCAGTCAAAGATAGACAGCAAACAGGCGGAAATTGATGCAAAGAATGTTGAGATTAATAATAAAATCGCAGAGATTGACAGTACCGAAGTGGAACTTGAGGAGGCTGCTGCTTCAGAAGAAAGCCAGTATGAGTCAATGAAAAAACGTATCCAGTATATGTATGAATGTGGTGATGAATCTTTTCTTGATATGATAATGTCGTCAGAAGATTTATCGGATATGCTGGGTAATGCGGAATATGTTTCGAGTATTGTTGCCTACGACAGGAACCAGCTTCAGATACTTGCAGATACTAAGGAAAAGATAGACAATCTTCTTGTACAGCTTCAGGATGACAAGTCTAATCTTGAAAGCCAGAGGTCGGAACTTGAGACTCAGAAAACAGAGCTTGTTACATTACAGAACGATTTACAGAGCCAGTACCAGCTTGTTAATGATGCACTTTCAACCAAAGAGACAATGTTACAGCAGCTTGAGAGCCAGCAGGAATATGCTGCGGTACAGAAACAGCTTGAAGAAGCCAAGCTTGCCGCGCAGCAGAGAGAGGCCGAGGCGTTGAGACAAAGATGGCTTGAAGAAGTGCGTAATGCGGCTAATAACGGACAGGATGCAGATGAGGCTAACAAGCGTAAATTGGAAGAAATCGGACTTGCAGGCGGTTTTACGTGGCCTCTTCCGGGATACAGTTATATAACATCTTATTTCGGACCGAGAAAGGATCCTTTTGGTAACTTAATCAGCAATCACAGCGGTATGGATATATCAGGCTTTAATGTATACGGAAAGCCGGTTGTAGCCTGTTATTCAGGTACGGTCATTTCGGTTGATGTATATACCTCTTCCGATAACTGGACAACCAAGCCATATGGTACAAGTATCAAAATAGACCATGGTGCCGGTGTAGTTACTTTATATGCGCACCTTTCGGGAGTGAATGTATCGGTAGGGCAGACAGTTAATGCCGGTGATACTATCGGATTTGTCGGAAGTACAGGTAAGTCCACGGGAGCACATCTGCACCTTACACTCTATATAAAAGGTGTTCTGGCAGATCCGTTACCATACCTTAAAAGCCCATCATAAACAATGAAATTCAACCCTCGGATAATATCCGGGGGTAAATTGCATATTATTTAGAAATATAAATTAAAGATAACAGGAGAGCAGAATTATGTATGATGATTATGAAGTAAAAAAGAGTTTCAAAAAGGGCCTTATATCAGGAATTGTGCCTGTATTAATCATAGCGGTGCTTGTTAATATCCTGGTATATCGTAACATGACAAGTAAGAGAATAGAAGTTGCTAAGAGTACGGCTACAAAAATTAGTAAAATCAAAGAACTGATTGATGATAAATATCTTTTTGACTATAAACAGGGTGATATGGAAAATGCAATAATAAAAGCATATGTGAGCGGATTAGGTGACCCATACAGCGAATATTATACAGAAGAAGAGTTCAAAAAAATAGGTGAAAGTGCAGCAGGCTCATATTGTGGTGTAGGTATATATATTACCAAAGACGAAAAGGACAGAGGAATAAAGATATTACAGGTAATTGAAGGGGGCCCGGCAGAAGATGCAGGCCTTAAAGCAGGAGATATTATAACTGCGATAAACGGAAATGAAATTGACCTGACAGATTTTGATGAGGCTTCTTCACCTATTATGGGAAAAGAAGGAACAAAAGTTACAGTTACAATCCTTAGGGATGGCGTGAAAAAAGACTATGAACTTACAAGGTCTGTTATCGAACAGAAATATGTCAGATATTCAATGTTAGATAATAATATTGGATATGTATATCTCGCACAGTTTACTGTCTGTCTCTTATACACATCTCCGAGCCCACGAGACTAAGGCGAATCT
>ERZ1504463.468-NODE-468-length-9073-cov-3.414837_pt1 | contig 9073 bp, 6 predicted proteins | sample MGYA00574786_ERZ1504463 | MGnify/ENA primary metagenome ERZ1504463 (study PRJEB39906, sample SAMEA3182092) | gut metagenome | biome: human; feature: gut; material: Stool; isolation source: human stools | place: Canada | collected 2013-11-25 ...
GAGTTGGGCATTGGTGTGCTGCGTAATAGATATTAACAGAAATTGTAATAAGAATAGTTGTATTTTCTTCATTTAGTTTATGTGTTTAGTGCTAAGCTTGCTAAAACGAAATCGGTTTATCAGTCTGCCATCCCGAACTTTTGTGAAAAATTTGGACTCTAATCATTTTATGTATATGAAAAGTTTCACTAATGTTCAGAATGGCCGACTGTATAATCATATCAGCAGGAATTTTGGCATATTTATTTTCCTCCGGCAGGCAGGTTTTTCAGCCAGTAATCAGCCATTGTCTTTCGCAGATGCAAGCTGGTTCCCTTGCCTTCGTAAATTCCATGGGAACGCATCGGGTAAGAAATCTGTGAGAAGATTTTTCCGTGCCGTACCAGTTCATTGACCAACATTTCACAATTCTGATAATGAACATTGTCATCTCCTGTACCGTGAATTAACAGCAAGTTGCCTTTCAATCCTGCTGCATACGAGATGGGAGACCCTTTGCGGTAACCCTCCGGATTATTTTGAGGAGTATTCATATAACGTTCTTGATAAACCGTGTCATACAGACGCTGGTCGGCCACAAAAGCAATGGCAATGCCTGTGTGGAAAACATCGGGATAACGGAACATACTGTTCAGCGTCTGGCTGCCTCCGCCACTCCAGCCGGTGATACCGATACGTGCGGTGTCAATGAAAGAGTATTGACGTGCCAAGTCTTGGATGCCTCTTGCCTGATCTTCACTGGCAAAGGTTCCGACTTCTCCATAAATACATTTGCGCCATTCGCGTCCACGGGGTGCATTGGCACCACGGTTCTCGATGCTGACTATGATATACCCCAGGTTTGCCAAGTACTGGTGCCATAAACTTCCTCCGCTCCATACATCCTGTACGGTGGCGTTGGCAGGTTCTCCATAGACATCAATTATGACCGGATATTTTTTGCTGGGATCAAAGTTTACGGGTTTGAGCATCCATGCATCCAGTTCCAGTTCTCCTGAACGGGTTTTTACAAATTCTTTCGGTTGCAGCCCCAAGGCTTTGTATTGCTCCTTGGCTTTTGCATTGTCAGTAATCAGACGTATACTTTTATGGGCAGGGAAAGACACCATGTCGATTACAGGGGGAGTTTCCGAGTTACTGAATGTATGGACTGCCCATTTGCCGGACGGTGACATGATATAACGATGTTGCCCGCTTTGGTCAACAGGACTTAGCCGCTTTACCTCTCCATTGCCGAAAAGACGTGCCCGGTAGAGATAGCGCTGGGTGAAGTTGTCGGGAGAGGCGATAAAGTACACAAAACCTTTATCCATATCCGCACCTACTTCTTGAATATAATCAAAAGCTCCTTGGGTGATGGGCTTGATTTCTTTACCATCACGGCTTACACGATACAGGTGGCGCCATCCGTCACGTTCGCTTTCCCAAGTGAAATACTTGTTCCCTTTCAACCAACGCACATTGTCATTCGTTTCCAACCATGCGGCATCTTGATCGGTAAAGATATTGACGGGGGTATTTTCACCTATTTTCGCAATCCATACTTTATTGGTGTTTTGGGCACGGTTCATTTGCTGGATGAACAGTTCGTTGCAGCCCGGAATGAATTCCATACGTGGAATATAGTGGTTGCGTGTATCACCTGGAAGAGCCAGCCAAGTGGTGTTTCCACCGTCGGCTGATACATAGCCTACTTTTACAGCGGAGTTTGCTGTTCCGGCTTTAGGGTAGGGAAAACGTTGGATTTTAGGATAAATGGAATCTACATTATTGATGATATCAAACCATCCCGTACCTTGGGTATCGCTTTGCCAATAGGCTATGTATTGCCCGTCGGGACTCCAGCGGAAACCGTCGCGGCAGTTGAATTCTTCTTCGTATACCCAGTCGAATGTTCCGTTTACAATTTCATTATTTCCGTCTTGAGTTAGTTGGTTGATTTTCCCGTCAACCAGACTCTCTACATAAATGTTGTTTCTGGAGACATATGCTACCCGGCTGGCATCCGGCGAGAACTTGGCGAACATCAAGGTAGCTTCCGGCAAGCTTTTGCCCAATTGTTGCAGTTTGCCGTCTTTCAAATTAAGCACCCAGTAATCACCGCGGGTATCATAACGCCATACGCGACGGGTATTGGTATAGATCAATACTTTGGAGTTATCCTCGCTGAATACGAAATTGCGGACAGAGATAGGTTTTCCTGTTTGCGGATTCAGAAGCATATTGGCAGGGATCAGCACTTCTTTGGAATTGTCCTTTGCTTTGTAGGCAGTGACCTCGTATGCTCCCTCGGCATTTTTCTCTATTTTGGAATAACGTTCTCCATCTTTCATCCAGTTCACGTTACTTCCGCCTTCTGTCTTGATCAGTCCTCCGTATACGGCCTCCTCCAATGTGGGGATACGTTGCGCATGAGTTGTGGTTCCGAAACAGAATAAGCATAAGACTAATGTAAATAAGTTCTTTTTCGTCATAGTTATTATGAATCTTTTACTAAAAAATAGATGTCCATTTGAAAACACAAGTATGTATTGGGATTCCGGATATCTGTTTTCAAAAAACGGGCGTCTATTTTAGAAAAACGGACGCCTGCTCTTTTCTTTTTTATTTAATTCCTAATTTCTGTTTGATTGCAGCCGGAATAGCATCTTTATGCACCATGAGGAAAATAGTCTTGGCACGTACATAGCTTTCGGACATATTCAGATACCCGCCAAATGTATTGCGTTCTGTACCCCAAGAATTTTTGGTGATATAGTATTTGGTCCCGTTCTGGTCTTTGGTAATACCGGTAAGATGCATCAGGTGGTCATCTGTAGTGACAAATGCTTCATAACCTTCCTGACGGACTTCCGGAGTGACATTTACTTCGGGACACGGTTTTTCAAATTTGTAGGCTTCCGCCAGCATCTCTCTTTGTTCTTTAGGGTCCATTTTCTCAAAACGTGCACGGTCGGAACCCGAAAGGTCTTCCGCTTTTTTCACTACCGGATTGATGGCTACACCATTTTTGAATGAAAAACCTTTTTCACTGACATCACCGTCCCAACATACGGTATATCCGTGGGTCAAAGCATAGTCGGCAACTTCCATCATTTCGTCCAGCGGAAGATTGTACATTTGTTCATTTTCCCAATTGTCGGGTACTTCCGGAGAGAATTTCTGGTAATACGGTTTGTGAGTGAAACTAGTCAGTTCGATATAATCGTCCATGTTCAAACCCAGACTTTCGGCAAAAGATTTCGGAGTGTACTCTTTTCCTTTGTAAGTGAACTTTTCAGGAAGTTCTCCTAGATAAGTATCGAAAAGGTTGTTGATCAGCTTGTAGTATTCCGGGCTGCGACGTTTCATCTTAACGGCTGTGTTTCCTAAAGCGTTGATATATCTCACCATTTCACCGTGGTTATGTTTTTCTGAGTTATAGTTGATTCCGTGATATACTTCCTCGGGTACGATACCCACTTGGTTGAAAGCATTCTTCCATGTGTGTGAAAGGCTTCCTTGTCCTAAATTCCCGTTGCCTCCCCGGTAATAGTTGTCCTCCAATTGGTTCAAGTACTTTTGGCGTACAATGAACATTTCAGAAAGATCATATTCCCCTTTGCCCATACGGAGCAGTTCGGATTCCATGAACGAAGTGGTGGCAAAGCACCAGCAAGTTCCGGTAGAGGCCTGATTTTTGACTGGAGTTGCTTTCTGTGATGCAACAGTCGTGAATTTGTAACCACTTTCTTGTGCATACATGGCTGATGCACAGCATAGCAGTGCGGCTAGTGTGAATACTTTTGTCTTCATAAGTTTGTTTTTAATATGATAAGGTTAACAATTAAAAGCCGAAGCGTGACTCAATCCAATATTGGTTTGCCATTTCGTCCCAGCGAAGGATGGTGGCGCCTATAAAGTCTGCCGTGTAGTCTGTGAGATAAGCACGGGCTGCTTCTTCCCCTTTAGATTGAAGGATACTTTGGTATTGTGCTTCCACAAATGGAAGTTCCCGTTGTCCTTTTTCCTCGAAATGACGAATATTTTTTTCCATTACTTTGCGGGCAGTTCCCCATCTTACAGCAGCCAGTTTGTTGGCGCGGCGATAGTGCCATAAGGCGGCGTCGTCGCGATAGCGGTGGTTACCGCAGATTTTATACATAGCAGGGAAATCAGTAATGCCACAGAATACCGGAACGCGCGGGCTTTGTCCGGGGTTGTCCATAGAGAACCATACCACACCGCCTACTGCATCGGGCAGCCAGTTGCGCAATTGGATAACTGTAGAATAAGCACATTGCGGAACTGCGATATTGCGTACTGATTTCACAACTCCCTTTTTAATACCGTTCAGCATATTCAGTTCATCGCCACGCATCCACGGATTGGCTTTCGGGCTGATAATGGTGTCTACTTTTCCGGTTTTTCTATCTTTTACCGTAACTTTCAGATTCTGTGTCATATCCAGCGGCGTTCCTTCGTATGTTTCCCGGAGCAATGCCATAACATCGGTTACAGATACTTGCTTGTCGGGTTTTACACTGATAGGCAGTTCTTCTGCTTCATAATCAAGCTTTAATGACGGTGCCAGTGCATTCAGGATAAAGTGCTCGCGGGTGCTGAAGGATTTCAGTTGGCCGGAGTAATTCTTTCCGCTATAAGCTTTCCAAAATTTAAAAGGCTCTTTTCCATCCCAATATCCTAATTTTTTAGCCACGTCAAATACATTTTCGGAAGCCATATAGTGGTCGGGATCTTTCAGATTGAGGGTGCTGATTCGCGAGATGTTGGCAGATACGCCTACATGATCATCCGGAATACGGACTGCCGCCCATACTCCGCCAATTTTATCTTTTCCTTCTCCGAAGACTTCGAAGTGCCATACTTCATCAGGATCGGCAATGGTCAGACATTCGCCGCTGTCGCCATAACCGTATTGTTTTATGAGATCTCCCATCAGGCGGATAGCCTCACGGGCTGTTGTACAGCGTTGCAATGCCACACGTTGCAATTCTTCAATCATAAACATACCTTTGGGATTTTCCAGATCCCTGCGTCCGCTTACGGTAGTTTCACCTATCCCCAGCTGCTTTTCGTTGATGCAAGGGTAGGAGGTGTCCATGAAGGCATATGTTTTTCTAGCTTGTGGTATTTGCCCCTTGATTTTTACATTAGTCTGGTCGGCTACAAACTCGGTATGCATACGGCCATCGTAAATATTCATTACAGTATCCCTTTCATAACTTTCTGCCGGAACCATGTTTACCCAGGTTCGGTACCAGCTGTCGCATGTATGACTGGTTATAACTGATCCATCGGTAGTTGCTTTCTTTCCTACCATAATGCTAGTGCAGCTTTCCGGATCCTTTGTGTAATTCGTTTGGGCTGTGACACTTTGTGCCATGACTAAACCCAGGATTGTTAAAGAGGCTAGTAGTTTCATAAAGGTCGTTTTATTACTATTGCGTTTCAAAAGTATATAAAAAAAACTATTATTCAGAACTTTATCGGTTTAATTTTGTAATTTATGTCTAATAATCCAGCCTTTTTTGTATTTTTGCAGCAAATACAAAAATTGGGAGCACATGACAACTAGTATAGACATAGCTAGAAGGATAGCAGAAGTTAACCATCCTCTCAGTAGAGAAAGTGTTCACGCATTAGCCGAAATCTTAGTTTGTAGAAAATATCGTAAAGGGGAGATTGTTTTGCAGGCCGGTGAGGTTTGTAAATCGATGTTGTTTATAGAAAAAGGAATGCTCAGACAATTTTATTATAAATATGATAAAGATCTGACTGAGCATATCGGTTATGAGAACGGAATGATTATTTGCATAGAGAGTTATTTTAAACAGGAGCCCACCCGCTTGATGGTGGAAACTTTGGAAGCCTCCGTGGTATGGGAGTTACCCCGTGTGGAAGTGGAGAAATTGATAGATCAATATCACGATATCGAACGTCTTTATCGCGGTTTTATCGAACATTCTTTGATAGAGTCACAGGTGAAGGCGGACACGCTTCGTTTTGAACCGGCTCATGAACGTTATAACAGATTGTTGCAGCTTCATCCCGAAATATTGAAGCGTGCGCCTCTTGTGTACATCGCTTCCTTATTACAGATGACTCCCGAAACCTTGAGCCGTGTCCGTTCTTCCTTGCTTTAGAATTGATAAATCAATCCTAGCCGGGTTTCAAAGGTCTTATATTTTATGTCCTCATGGTAGGAATAATGTGTGTGGCGGTAGTAATAGGACACTTCCATATTGGCTTTGAAGTGGGAGCTTAGATTCAACTCGATAATCGGATTCACTACAGCGAGCATTACATTTCCTTTGTCTCCCTGCGCATTCAGATAGAGCGGATCTATTGTTTCCAAATCCTTGTGTTCGTATCCTTTCCAGGTAAAAATCTGGTAAAGATGCATATTCAGTGCGAACATGCCGTAACGGCCGAAGTCCAGAATGGTGTTGTTCTTTATGCTGTATCCGCTTCCCATATTGTAATTGCGGTCTATTACGTTGTAATAGTCGGTAAGGCTTCCACCCAGCAGGATGGCACTCAGGAACACACGCTGTTCCAAATTTACCAGGCTGTTCATTCGGGGGAATTTATAAATCATACCCGGTCCCACACTGGCAGCTTCCGAAATCTTGTAAGGGATACGCCCCGATCCGTCAATCACTTCCTCGGAATCAAAATAGTTGAAGTGCTGGAAGATACCGAACATCATTTCCATGCCGGTAGTGGTTTTCAGGGGAACACCCCATAGTTTGCCCATCAGGTTGATCTGGCTGATAAGAGGCTGGTTCCCGGAAAGACCGAAGGTGGCCCGCGCGGTGAAGTAATCGTATGGGCCGTCATTCACTTTATCGAAGGCATCTCCGTATTGTACCCGGAATTCAAGGTAGGGATTGTGCTCTCCACGGAACAGGTAATTGTCATCGGCCAGATAACGGTCACCGGCACCTATGGAAAAGTGTACCGGAATGCGGTCGTAATCGTGGTATTTGTAATGAGAGCGTTTTACTTTCCACATCTCGCCGGTTATCATTCGGTTCAATCCCCGCATGGGGCAGATCAAGGTTCCCAAAAACTCGCGGGTGAAACGTGAGAAACCACGCTTGGAGTCGTCCAGTACCAAAGAAGACATACGGTGCGTTACTTCTCCCAGGGCGATGCCGCCTAGGGTGGTTGCCATCAGGTCATTGATGGCGGGCGGCTCCACTTCTGCGGCTATTTCCCACATCAAACTACCAGCAAAGGCGTATGGAGCCGATTCCCAAAAGGTAAGTCCGTTGCTGCGTGCTGCATTGAAATAAAGATTTCCGTGATAGGGGTGGGCGAACAGGTTGGTGGAGAATTGGTCGTTATCCCATACAAAACCATGCTTGATATTGCGCCGTATGCTGCCGATACTGATTTTGGCAAAGTCTTCGTTCATTACATAACGGTCGAATGCCCATACTCCGACATTCATTCCGAAAGTTTCGGCAGCGGCACGCCAAGGGTGTTTTTTTTGCAGGCGAGGATCGGTGAATGTATACATGGAATCGGGGCGGTGGAGCATCTGGGCTGTGACGTTCCCGGCACTTAATGCCAGCAGGCAGACTAATGCGATATGCTGTAGTTTCATACTGTATGGATTAGTTTATACTAGGGTGACGGGGCTGCTTAAAACAAGATAACACCTGCTTCGAAAATAGGTTTTTTTTCGTAGAACTTATTTTTATCATAGTAGCGCGTCATGCCGTAACCACCCGATGCAAAGAAACTGATTCTGGATTTGAATTTATATTCCAGATTGATACGGGCTTGCAATGAATACATGCGTTCCGGTGTTTCCGCATCTTCATTTTCAAAGTTTTCTATATGGAAATAACCTAAGTCGCCACTTAGTTCCAGTTTGGAGGCGATGGGATAGTAAAGACCGGCACGGTAGAACACACAGCCCGAAAATTTGTCATTCAAATCCAGATAGTGTGTACCGATACCCAGCATGGTATAACTCCGGCGGTTTTTAAAACGCACGGCAGCATTCAGTTTGCTGGTGTTACCTGCAAACAGTATCATCTGGATACGGGTTTTGGGAGTGATATTCACCAAACCTAGTTTATGGGCGGTAGTATCCTTGCTATGGTTGATGATTCCTATTTGTATTCCTTTTACATTCCCGCCACACAGGTTGAGTAAACCGATTTGCGCGCCGCTTACTTCTCCGGCGTAGTTGCCGGGAGCGAACTGCACACCGCGTAACTTGCCTTGGCAAACATTGGTCAGTCCTGAGAATTGCAGGGCATTTTCCGTCTTGACGGCGATATTTACCGCACCGCAAAGCTGCAAGCCTCTGATTTCTCCGGCAGCGATATTGCTGATGGCGGAGAATTGCATACCATTCACGTTTACACCTACATTACCAATGGCTGAGACTTGAGCGCCTTTGGCTTCTCCGCCACTGATATTGAGCAGGGTGGAAACTTGTGCTCCGTTCAGTTTCTCGGCAGATACGTTCATCAGTCCGCCGATAGCGACGCCATTTTGTGATTTTCCGGCAATGTTGGCCAAGCCGGCTATCTGAACTCCTTGGGCTTTGTTGCCGGCCAGATTCATCAGACCGCCGATGATAACTCCTCTTGATATGTTTCCGGCAATGTTGCCTAATCCGGAAATTTGGATACCGTTGGCTTTCCCTCCGGCTACATTGGCAATACCTCCCAGTTGGAAACCGGAGGCGTGGCGTCCGGTAATGCTGGCAAGGCCGGAGATTTGGAAACCCGTCATATCGTTTTGTACAACACTGGATACAGCGTTGATACCGATTCCTTTCAGTTGATAGATATTTGTAAGCAGACCGATATTCAGATAAGTGGTTTTGACACTGTCTTTCTTCGCGGAAATGTTCAAGGAGATGTTGGGGCCTTTTTTAAGCTTGTCCTTTTTCTGGGCAAAAGCAGGAGTTGACATACCTGCACAATATCCTAAAAGGAGTATTGCTGCTATACGCATATTCATTTTCATACATTTTTAGTTTCTTGGGTGCAAATGTAATAAAAATGTAGATATAAGGGGGAATTATGGCTGTCTCTTATACACA
>ERZ1504463.469-NODE-469-length-9068-cov-3.647731_pt1 | contig 9068 bp, 8 predicted proteins | sample MGYA00574786_ERZ1504463 | MGnify/ENA primary metagenome ERZ1504463 (study PRJEB39906, sample SAMEA3182092) | gut metagenome | biome: human; feature: gut; material: Stool; isolation source: human stools | place: Canada | collected 2013-11-25 ...
GACCAGATACGCTATTATCCGGTACAGGACGGGGAATCCCTCGCCCGTTATCTAGTACAGGAAGTACAGATATTTGGAGAAGTACATCCAGACCTGTTGAACCATATCGACTACGCTGCCATTGGTCGGGAACTGGAAACCAGCGAAAACTACCTGTTTACGGACAATGGTATCTTTTTTTACCGCTAAAAGGAGGTGGAGGAACTTGGAAGAAATGCGGATTTACATTGCCAACTTAGGCAAATACAATGAGGGCGAACTGGTAGGGGCATGGTTCACGCCGCCTGTGGACTTTGAGGAAGTCAAGGAACGTATCGGCTTGAATGATGAGTATGAGGAATACGCCATCCATGATTATGAGCTGCCCTTTGAGATTGACGAATATACCCCCATTGAGGAAGTCAACCGCCTGTGTGAAATGGTGGAGGACTTACCGGAGTACATTCAGGAGGAACTATCAGAGCTGCAATCCTACTTTGGCAGTATCGAAGAACTCTGTGAGCATGAAGACGATATTATCTGCCATTCCGGCTGTGACGATATGGCGGATGTGGCTCGCTACTATCTGGAAGAAAGCGGACAGCTTGGAGAACTTCCGGCACACTTACAAAACTATATCGACTACGTCGCCTATGGGCGTGACATGGAATTGGAGGGAACCTTTGTTGTCACGAACCACGGCGTATATGAAATCTTACGGTAGACCCGTCTGTATCTCCTTTGGGAAGTGCAGGCGGATTTTTTGATTCAGGGGCGGCTTTTGCTGTCCCTATCTTTTAGAAAGGACGGACAACATGAAGAAAATACGAAGCTATACCAGTATCTGGTCGGTGGAAAAGGTACTCTATTCCATCAATGATTTTAAGCTGCCATTCCCCATCACGTTCACACAGATGGCGTGGTTCGTGGTATCGGTGTTTGCAGTGATACTCTTGGGGAACCTCCCTCCCCTTTCATTCATTGACGGGGCATTTTTAAAATATTTCGGCGTACCTTTTGCCCTCACTTGGTTCATGTGCCAGAAGACCTTTGACGGGAAGAAGCCTTACGGCTTCCTGAAATCCGTACTGGCATATCTGGTACGCCCGAAACTGACCTATGCAGGAAAGCCCGTGAAGCTGGAAAAGGAATATCCGGCACAGCCCATCACGGCAGTAAGGAGTGATATTTATGGCATATCCGATTAAGTATATCGAAAATAACCTTGTGTTCAACCATGACGGGGAGTGTTTCGCCTACTATGAGCTGCTTCCCTACAACTATTCCTTTTTAAGCCCCGAACAGAAATATCAGGTACACGATTCGTTCCGGCAGCTTATCGCCCAGAACAGGGACGGGAAGATTCACGCCCTGCAAATCAGCACCGAATCCAGCATACGGGCAGCACAGGAACGCTCCAAACAGGAAGTAACAGGCAAGTTAAAAGATATTGCCTGTGCAAAGATTGACGCACAGACCGAAGCCCTGATTTCCATGATAGGGGAAAATCAGGTGGACTACCGCTTTTTTATCGGCTTCAAGCTGCTTGTCAATGAGCAGGAAGTCACCATGAAGCAGTTTCGCAGTGAAGCAAAGACCGCCGTTTCCGATTTCCTCCATGAAGTCAACCACAAACTCATGGGGGATTTTGTTTCCATGAGCAATGAAGAAATCTGGCGGTTTCAGAAGATGGAAAAACTGTTGGAAAGTAAAATCTCACGCCGCTTCAAAGTCCGGCGGCTTAACAAGGACGATTTTGGCTATCTGATTGAGCATTTATACGGGCAGACCGGAACCGCCTACGAAGATTATGAGTATTACCTGCCGAAGAAACGGTTTCAGGAGGAAACGCTGGTGAAATACTATGACCTCATCAAACCCACCCGTTGTCTGATAGAGGAAAACCAGCGGTATCTGAAAATCGAACAGGAAAACGGGACAGTGTATGCAGCCTACTTTACCATCAACAGCATTGTGGGGGAACTGGACTTCCCATCCTCTGAAATCTTTTACTATCAGCAGCAGCAATTTACCTTTCCCATTGATACCTCTATGAATGTGGAGATTGTGACAAACCGGAAAGCCCTCTCCACGGTGCGGAACAAGAAAAAAGAGCTGAAAGATTTGGACAACCACGCATGGCAGAATGACAGCGAAACCAGTACAAACGTGGTGGACGCTTTAGACAGCGTGAATGAGCTGGAATCCACCTTAGACCAGAGCAAGGAATCCATGTATAAGCTGTCCTATGTGGTGCGTGTGACGGCTCCCGACTTGGAAGAACTGAAACGCCGCTGCAATGAGGTGAAAGATTTTTATGACGATTTGAACGTGAAGCTGGTTCGCCCCTTTGGGGATATGCTGGGGCTGCATGGGGAATTTCTCCCTGCCAGCAAACGGTATCTGAACGATTACATCCAGTATGTCACCAGCGACTTCCTCGCTGGTCTTGGCTTCGGGGCAACCCAGATGTTGGGGGAACCGGAGGGTATTTATATCGGGTACAGCCTTGATACAGGAAGAAATGTGTACTTAAAGCCTGCCCTTGCCAGTCAAGGGGTAAAAGGCTCCGTCACCAACGCCCTTGCTGCCGCTTTTGTCGGCTCCCTCGGCGGCGGAAAATCATTCAGCAACAACATGATAGTCTATTATTCCGTATTATTTGGGGCACAGGCACTCATTGTTGACCCGAAAGCGGAACGGGGACGCTGGAAAGAAACCCTGCCGGAAATCGCCCATGAAATCAATATCGTAAACCTGACCTCAGAGGAACAGAACAGGGGCTTACTCGACCCGTATGTGATTATGGAGAACCCAAAGGATTCCGAATCACTGGCAATCGACATCCTGACTTTTTTAACGGGCATTTCCAGCCGTGACGGGGAAAAGTTCCCTGTTCTTCGGAAAGCCATCCGTGCGGTGACAAACAGTGAGGAACGGGGGCTTTTCAAGGTGATTGAAGAACTTCGGGCGGAGGGAACCACCATCAGCACCAGCATAGCCGACCATATCGAATCCTTTACGGACTATGACTTTGCACACCTGCTCTTTTCGGATGGGGATGTCACACAGTCCATCAGCCTTGAAAAGCAGCTCAACATCATTCAGGTGGCGGATTTGGTGCTGCCGGATAAGGAAACCTCGTTTGAAGAATACACCACAATGGAGCTGCTTTCCGTGGCAATGCTCATTGTAATCAGTACCTTTGCCCTCGACTTTATCCATACCGACCGCAGCGTGTTTAAGATTGTGGATTTGGACGAAGCATGGAGCTTCTTACAGGTGGCACAGGGCAAGACCCTTTCCATGAAGCTGGTTCGTGCCGGACGTGCCATGAACGCAGGCGTTTATTTTGTCACCCAGAACACAGACGATTTGCTGGATGAAAAACTGAAAAACAATCTGGGCTTGAAATTTGCGTTCCGTTCCACAGACATCAACGAAATCAAGAAGACCCTCGCCTTTTTCGGGGTGGATTCCGAAGATGAAAACAACCAGAAGCGGCTCCGTGACTTGGAAAACGGACAGTGCCTCATCAGTGATTTGTACGGGCGTGTGGGCGTGATACAGTTCCATCCTATCTTTGAAGACCTGTTCCACGCCTTTGATACCAGACCGCCCGTAAGAAAAGAGGTGGAATGATGGTGATACATAGAACTTCCAACCGACAGCAATTCCCAGTTCCCTATCACGCAAAAAAGGGCTTGTCTTGTAAGATGGCAGGAAAAGTGATTGGCAGGGTGCTTCTGGCACTCCTGCTCATCCTCCTGCTGCTGACAGTTTTCGGCACTGCCGCCCACGCTGCCGGACTGGTGGATGATACGGTGGACGCTGCCAACGAATACAGCAAATATCCTCTGGACAACTACCAGCTTGATTTTTATGTGGACAGCGGATGGGACTGGCTCCCGTGGAACTGGCTGGACGGTATCGGAAAACAAGTGATGTACGGGCTGTATGCCATCACAAATTTTATCTGGACAATCAGCCTGTACCTTTCCAACGCCACGGGGTATCTGATTCAGGAAGCCTACTCGCTGGACTTCATTTCCTCTACGGCGGATTCTATCGGGAAAAATATGCAGACCCTTGCAGGCGTTACCACAGGCGGCTTGTCCTCGGAGGGATTTTATGTCGGGTTCCTGCTGATTCTCATTCTGGTAGTGGGGATTCACGTTGCCTACACAGGGCTTATCAAACGGGAAACCACAAAAGCCATCCATGCCGTTGTGAATTTCGTGGTGGTGTTCGTGCTGTCCGCTGCCTTTATCGCCTATGCTCCTGATTATATCGGGAAAATCAATGAATTTTCCGCAGACATCAGCAATGCCAGCCTGACCCTTGGTACAAAGATTGTGCTGCCGAACTCGGAAAGCCAAGGAAAAGACAGCGTGGATTTGATACGGGACAGCCTGTTTTCCATACAAGTCAAGCAGCCGTGGCTCCTGCTGCAATATGGCAACTCGGATGTGGAAAGCATTGGGGCTGACCGTGTGGAAAGCCTGCTCTCAACCAGTCCAGACGAAAACAACGGGCAGGACAGGGAAGAAATCGTGGTGGAGGAAATCGAAGACAGGGAAAATACCAACCTTACCATCACAAAGACCATCAACCGCTTGGGAACCGTCTTCTTCCTGTTCATGTTCAATATCGGTATCTCCATTTTTGTATTCCTGCTCACGGGGATAATGATTTTCTCACAGGTGCTTTTTATTATCTACGCCATGTTCCTGCCTGTGAGCTTCCTCCTTAGCATGGTTCCCTCTTTTGAGGGGATGTCAAAACGTGCCATTACAAAACTGTTCAATACCATCCTTACCAGAGCCGGAATCACCCTGATTATCACGGTAGCGTTCAGCATTTCCACCATGCTCTACAACCTGTCTGGGGAATATCCGTTCTTCCTGACGGCGTTCTTGCAGATAGTGACCTTTGCCGGAATTTATTTCAAGCTGGGGGATTTGATGGGGATGTTCTCCTTACAGAGTGGGGATTCCCAAAGCATGGGAAGCCGTATCATGCGAAGACCCCGTATGCTCATGCACGCCCATATGCACCGTTTACAGCATAAGTTAGGACGTTCTGTGGCGGCTCTTGGGGCTGGTACGGCTGCCTACCATGCAGGAAAACAGGCTGGCTCAGACCAGAGAACGGCTTCCAACTCCGGCTCTTCCAAACGGACGCAGACAGACCACAGCAGACCAGACGGACAGGCAGCACCGGAACAGGAATCCATATGGAAACGGGCTGGCTCTGCGGTAGGTGCAGCGGCAGACACCAAAGATAAGATAGCCGATACTGCCGGACAGCTTCGGGAGCAGGCAAAGGATTTGCCCGTTAATGCAAAGTACGCCCTTTACCATGGGAAAGCACAGGTATCAGAGGGAGTACGGGATTTTACTTCCAGCGTGACCCAGACCCGAACTGCCAGAGCGGAACAGCGAAATGCACAGGCAGAAAGCCGCAGACAGACCATTGCAGAACGCAGGGCAGAACTGGAACAGGCAAAACAGCCGCAAAAGACAGCTTCCGAAGCACCCAAAGGGGCGGCTCCTGTCCATGAACGCCCTGTTACTGCAAAGCAGCCAGAAGATTTCCGACATCATGCAGATACCGCTCATGCAGGAAAACCAGCCATGCAGCCAGCTTCCCCATCTATCAGGGAACGGGGACAGGTTCCTTATGGGGGAACTGTGGCAGAACGGGCTTCGGTTCCGGTGGTAAAATCAGCTTCCATCCACAGTGAACAGACACCACCTGTAAGGACAGAACGCCAGATAGTCCCTCCGGCTTCCCCAGACAAACCAGAGGAAAGACAAAAGACATCCCCAACCATCACACCGACAGCTCCTCGTCCGGCAAGACCTGTCCAGAACGATACGGCTCCTGTGATACCGGAAAGAAAACGGGCTACCCCTGTGGTAAAAGAATCCAACTTTACTATCCGGCGTACCACCGCCAGAAAGGAGTGGACAAAAACGGTAACAGCGGCTGCCAAACAGAAGAAAGGGGAGAAACCATGAAGTTAAGACACCTTTTCTTTGCCTGTTCCGGCGTGTTCGTGATGATGTTCTCCCTGCTCCTTTTGGTGGTGATTGTCTTCTCGGATGAGGAAGACGGAGGAAGCGGCGGAAACCTTATCTATGGGGGCGTGAGCGTATCACAGGAAGTCCTCGCCCATAAGCCTATGCTGGAAAAGTATGCAAGGGAATATGGCATAGAGGAATACTTAAATGTGCTGCTCGCTATCATTCAGGTGGAATCCGGCGGCACGCTGGAAGACGTTATGCAGTCCTCGGAATCTCTGGGGCTTCCCCCGAACTCCCTTAGCACAGAGGAATCCATCAAACAGGGCTGCAAATATTTCTCGGAACTGCTCGCAGCGGCAGAAACAAAGGGCTGTGACTTAAACAGTGTGATTCAGTCCTACAACTACGGCGGCGGTTTCCTAGACTATGTGGCAGGACGTGGGAAAAAATACACCTTTGAACTGGCAGAGAGCTTCGCAAGGGACAAATCCGGCGGAAAGAAAGTCACCTACACCAACCCTGTTGCCGTAGAGAAAAACGGGGGCTGGCGGTATTCCTACGGAAATATGTTCTATGTCCTCTTGGTATCGCAATACCTGACCGTGGCACAGTTTGATGATGAAACGGTACAGGCTATCATGGAAGAAGCCTTAAAGTATGAGGGATGGACGTATGTGTACGGGGGCGATTCCCCCTCCACTTCCTTTGACTGTTCGGGACTGGTACAGTGGTGCTATGGCAAGGCAGGAATCGCCCTGCCACGGACAGCACAGGAACAGTACAATGTAACGCAGCACATCCCCCTGTCCGAAGCAAAAGCAGGGGATTTGGTCTTTTTCCACTCCACCTACAATGCCGGAACCTACATTACCCATGTGGGGCTGTATGTGGGAAATAACCGGATGTACCATGCCGGAAATCCCATTGGCTACACAGACCTGACAGGCTCTTACTGGCAACAGCACCTTGCCGGAGCCGGACGAATCAAAAAATAAGAAAGGATGAACCGATATGATTCAGATTAGAAAAGAGGATAACCAGAAAAAGCAGAAAGAAAAGAAACTGAAAGTTTACAAAGTCAATACCCACAAAAAAACCGTGATTGCCCTGTGGGTGCTGCTGGCAGTGAGCTTCCTGTTTGCCGTCTATAAGAATTTCACGGCGATAGACATTCATACTGTCCATGAAACCAAAGTGATTGAGGAACAAATCCTCGACACCCACAAGATAGAGAATTTTGTAGAAAATTTCGCAGAAGTCTACTATTCATGGGAACAGTCCGCCGCTTCCATTGACAACCGGACAAACGCTTTAAAAGGGTATCTCACCGGAGAGCTGCAAGCCCTGAATGTAGATACTGTCCGAAAAGACATCCCCGTATCGTCTGCCCTGACTGACTTCCAGATATGGGAAATCACAGAAGAAAAGGAGCAGCATTATCAAGTGACCTATACAGTGGAACAGCGTATCACAGAGGGAGAATCCAGTAAAACCGTCCATTCCGCCTATCAGGTGACAGTCTATGTGGACGGCTCTGGAAACCTGACGATTATCCAGAACCCAACCATCACCAGCGTTCCCGTAAAATCCGGCTACACCCCAAAAGCGGTACAAAGTGACGGTACAGTGGATTCCATCACTACGGAGGAAATCAACGAATTTCTCAGCACCTTTTTCAAGCTATACCCTACGGCAACCGCAAAGGAGCTGACCTATTATGTGAATGAGGGCGTGCTGAAACCTGTGGGAAAAGAATATATTTTCTCGGAACTGGTAAATCCGGTCTACAACCGAAACGGAAATCAGGTGACAGCTTCCCTTGCAGTGAAATATCTGGATAACCAGACCATGACAACACAGGTATCGCAGTTTGACCTTGTTCTGGAAAAGAACGGGGAAAACTGGAAGATTGTGAAATAGAGCTATATACAGCAGAAGACACATTGTATTTCTTGAAAGATTACAATGTGTCTTCTCGTTAAAATTCTGTTCTGGACATTCACCTGTCCTCTGTTTCGACTTCGGCTATCTCTTTTGCTGTGGCAGTGACTACCCGTATTCCTTTCTCGCTCATACTATCAAGCAATGTATCAAGCTGCCTACGTTGTGTATCTTTTTCCGCCGATTTATCTGGGAAAAAGAATTGGTCTACAGATATATCATAACGTGTTACAAGCTCATAAAAGATTTGCAAACTCGGCTGTTGCCCTTTATTTTCAATGTTAGCAAGATAACGTGGTGAGATATACATTTCATCACTTACTTTCTTGCGGCTCTCTTTTCGTTCGATTCTCGCTACTTTGATAGCTTGTCCGAAAGCCTTAAAGTCATATTTAGCTGTTGGTCTTTTTGCCATATTTATTCACCCATATACATTCTACTGTTCCTCTTTCACACTGAATACGTCTACACAGTTCCTACTTATAGCCATAATAATTCATAGACTTGCACTTGCTATTATTCGTATGTCCGACTATAATTATACTGATATGATTTGCAGAAAGGACTTGGGTTATTATGGAATATATGTCTTGCCCCGAAGCAGCGAAGAAATGGGGGATTTCTGAACGGCGTGTACAGATACTATGCAGAGAGAACCGCATACAGGGTGTTTCAAAACTTGGGTATATGTGGCTGATACCAAAAGACGCAGAAAAACCGATTGATGGAAGAACAAAGCAAGGAAAGGAGCTGCACTATGAATAGAATTTTAATTATAGATGATGATAAAGAACTTTGTGTGCTGATTAAACGAAGTGTTTTATCGGAAGATATAGAAGCTGATTTTTGTAATACAGGAAAAGAGGGCTTGCGAAAATTAAAAGAAAAAGAATATCAACTTGTAATATTGGATGTTATGATGCCTGGTATGGATGGCTTTGAAACGATGAAAGAAATCAGAAAAGAAAGCAGTTTGCCGATTTTGATGTTTACATCTAAAAATGACAATGCTTCCAAAGTATGCGGCTTACGTGCAGGAGCCGATGATTATTTGACAAAGCCTTTTGATATGGACGAATTGATAGCCCGTATTATTTCTCTTATACGCCGTTATACCCG
>ERZ1504463.471-NODE-471-length-9014-cov-3.467686_pt1 | contig 9014 bp, 6 predicted proteins | sample MGYA00574786_ERZ1504463 | MGnify/ENA primary metagenome ERZ1504463 (study PRJEB39906, sample SAMEA3182092) | gut metagenome | biome: human; feature: gut; material: Stool; isolation source: human stools | place: Canada | collected 2013-11-25 ...
GGTGAGATCGTCCTTATGTGCTCGGATGGTCTGACAAATATGCTGGAAGACGAGGAAATCCGCATGATTATCAGCGGAGCCAGAGACCTTGTGGAGAAGGCAGAGAGCCTGGTGGAGGCGGCCAATGCCAACGGCGGCAGAGACAATATCAGTGTGATACTGATCGAGCCGTGCGCGTAAATTACCCAGCTTTTTTGGAAATGGAGAGCAAGTATGATCAAAATAGGAATGATGATCGGCGATCGCTATGAGATCCTGGAAAAAATCGGAACCGGCGGTATGTCAGATGTCTATAAAGCAAAATGTCACAAGCTGAATCGCTATGTGGCGATCAAGGTATTGAAGCAGGAATTCAGCGAAAATGCTAATTTTGTATCCAAATTCCGGATCGAGGCACAGGCGGCAGCAGGACTGATGCACCCCAATATTGTCAATGTCTATGATGTCGGGGAAGAGAACGGAATCTATTATATCGTCATGGAACTGGTAGAGGGTATTACCCTCAAAAAGTACATTGAGAAGAAGGCCAGACTGTCTTACAAGGAAGCGGTAAGTATCGCCATCCAGGTAAGCATGGGTATTGAGGCTGCACATAATAATCATATTATCCATCGGGATATCAAGCCGCAGAATATTATTATCTCCAAGGACGGCAAAGTCAAGGTGACGGACTTCGGTATTGCCAAGGCAGCTACCAGTAATACCATCACTTCTAATGTCATGGGAAGTGTACACTATACTTCTCCAGAGCAGGCCAGAGGGGGGTACAGCGATGAAAAGAGTGATATCTATTCGCTGGGTATCACCATGTTCGAGATGCTGACGGGAAGAGTTCCTTTCAACGGGGAGACTACGGTTGCCATCGCCATCAAGCATATTCAGGAAGAAATGCCGTCTCCGAAGGAGTTTGTACCGGAGATCCCTTCCAGCGTAGCCAGTATTGTACTGAAATGTTGTCAGAAGTCTCCGGACCGCAGATACCAGAATATGGCAGAACTGATCGCAGATCTGAAGCAGTCCCTGATCAACCCGGAGGAAGATTTCGTGGTGAACACCGATCCGGATATGGAAGGTGGTACCCGGATGATCTCCGATGAGGATATGGCGCAGATCAAACGAAAAGTCCCTTATCAGGGAGGACGGGAATACGAAGAACCGGATCATGATGAGACCATGCGTCTGCGTTCCGATACGGAAGCCATGTATGAAAACGAAGAAGATGGCGAAGACGAAGATAATTACGACTACGACCCCAAGATGGAGCGTGTGACCACAATCCTGGCAATTGTAGCCGGTGTGGTGATCTGTATTATCCTGATCGTTCTGGCAGTGAAGATCTTCGGCGGCAAAAATGAAGGAAGCAGTGACTCTGATGCAGGACCGATCATTACGACCGAAGAGACGGATGCCACAGAAGTGGAAAAGGTCTCCATGCTGGATGTAAAGGGCATGAAGGTAGAAGATGCAAAGAGCACCCTGACCAGTCTGGGAATCCTCACAGAGGTGACTTATGAGGAGTCCGACACGGTAGCGGAAGGTATTGTTATCAATACAGATGTCAGCGTGGGAGCACAGATCGATAAGGGCAGCAAGGTAACCCTGAAAGCCAGTGCAGGAACTCAGGGTGTGGAAGTACCCAATGTGGTGAATCTTACTTTTGATGAAGCCAATACACAGCTGGTAAGCAAGGGATTCCTGGTCAACAAGACAGAGAACTATTCCGATACGGTAGAGTCCGGCCGGGTGATTTCCCAGACCCCCTCCGAGGGCAACAAAGCACCAAAGGGCAGTGTGATCACTGTGACAGTAAGTCTGGGTAAGGAAGATACCAAGATCCGTGTGCCGAATCTGATCGGTCTGTCCGAGCAGGACGGCACGGTAGAAGCCATCGAGGCAGGACTGACCGTAGGCAGTGTGACCTATATCTACAGTGACGAAGTGGGAGAAGGCATGATCTGTTACCAGAGCTATTCCCATGGCTCCTATGTGGAGCAGGGAACTTCCATTGATATCAAGGTCAGTCAGGGAGCTCAGAAGGTGACTTACAAGTGTAATGTCAGCATTGCGGCACCGACGACTTCGGAAGCACCCGGCTATGTATCGGGAATGGAAGTCAGCATCAAACTGGTGACGGATGACAATAACGTACTGCTGGATACCAAGACCAGCACTTTCCCGGTAGCTACCAATTTCAACGGTATGACTGCCTCCGGTGGTACGCTCACCATAACGTATCAGGTGACAAGCGAACCGACCACCACAACGAACCCGGATACCGGGGAGCAGGTGACGGTTCCCGGAACGACAGAAGACCGTTCCTTTACCAGAAGAGTTGAGTTCGTAAAGGAATAAGATCAAAGGCGGGAAGCTATGAAGGGCAAGATTATAAAAGGAATCGCCGGGTTCTATTACGTCCATGTAGCGGACGATGGCCATACAATGGGCACGGTGTACGAATGCAAGGCAAAAGGAGTCTTTCGCAAGGATCACAGAAAACCCCTGGTCGGGGATGACGTGGAGATGGATGTCCTGGATGAGGCACAGAAAAAAGGAAATATCAGGGAATTGCTTCCCAGACACAGTGAACTGATCCGTCCGGCGGTAGCTAATGTGGATCAGGCGCTGGTGATCTTTGCCATCACGAAGCCACAGCCGAATTTTAATCTGCTGGATCGTTTCCTGGTCATGATGCAGCAGCAGGACATTCCCTGCATTATCTGTTTTAACAAGCAGGATATTGACGAGGAAGGCAAAAAGGAAGATTATCGTGCCATTTACGAACAGGCGGGATTCCGTACGATCACGGTCAGCGCAGCCAGACAAGAAGGGATAGATACCATTCAGGAGCTGCTTCGCGGCAAGACCACTACGGTGGCGGGTCCCAGCGGTGTCGGTAAATCCTCTCTGGTAAACTGCCTGCAGTCCGGCACAGTGATGGAGACCGGCTCCATCAGTGAGAAGATCGAGCGGGGAAAGCATACTACCAGGCACTCCGAACTGATCTCCATTGCACAGGATACGTATATTCTGGATACCCCGGGATTTAGCTCCCTGGGGTTGTTTCGGTTGGAGAAGGAGCAGCTGGCGGAATTTTATCCGGAGTTTGCCCCTTTTGAAAAATATTGCAGATTCGGAGGCTGCTCCCATATCTCTGAGCCGGTATGCGGTATCAAGGCTGCTGTGGCAGAGGGAGAGATCCCGCAGATACGTTATGAGAACTACTGTCTGCTCTATGATGAACTGAAAAATCAGAGAAAATATTAATTATGAGTGAAGTGCAGAATAATCTAGGGGAAAAATTCAAAGAGACCATTGCGGAAGCAATGAAGACCGGAGATTTTCATGCGTTGAACACGCTGGTGACGGATACGGTCAACGATGCCTTGCGGGAGGCGGATTTCCAGGCAAATCTGTCCAGGGAGGATAAAAGGCGGGAGGAAGTCAAGACTGAGGCAGAGATCCAGGCAGAACGGCAGCAACGGGAAAAACAGCAGGAGGAGCGCCGCAGGCAGAACGAAGAATGGCACCGGCAGCGCAGAGAGCGGGAAAAGCAGTGGGAAGAACAACGGAAGGCTCAGGCAGAGCAGAACCGTGCACGGAATCAGGCACAGCCGGTGACACCCAGAAAAGCTACTGCGGCAGAAATGACTTCTCTGGTCAAAATGGAAAAGAAGGGAAACGTGTCCGGAACATTGTGCACTGTGTTCGGCGGGATCGGACTGGGGTTCAGCGGACTGGGACTTCTGGTACAGCTGTTACTGGCAGCTTTTCAGGCAGCATCTCTGAGTGCGGCAATCCTTCCGGGAGTATTGTCTCTGGTATTTTTAGAGATGATATCTTATGGCAACGGACAGCGCAGAAGATTAAAGCGTGCGGAGAAATATCTGGAGCTGTGCGGCACCAAAATGTATGGTGTGATCAACGAAATGGCCCGCTATACCGGAAAAAGTGTCCGCTATGTCAGAAGGGATCTTCGTAAGATGTTAAAAGCCGGAATGTTTCCGGACGGACATCTGGATGATAAAGAGACCTGCTTTATGCTCAATAATGTGATCTACCGTCAGTATCTGGAGACGGAGAAAGCCTATCTGGAGCAGAAGAAGAGCAGTGAGCAGGAAAAAAAACAGAATACAGCGGACACCGACACACAGGATACGGAGCAGAGCCGCAGAGAGCAGGAGCTGCACAGTATGGTGGCAGAAGGAATGGAATACATCCGTCATCTGCGGGATCTGAATGACAGGATCGAAGGAGAAGCGATCTCTGAGAAGCTGTACCGGCTGGAAAATCTGTTGAAGGAGATCTTTGACCGAGTGCAGGAGCATCCGGAGCAGATGCACCGGATGCATAAACTGATGGATTATTACCTGCCTACTATGTTGAAACTGGTGGAGCAGTATGCGGAATTTGATGAGATCAGCAGCCCGGGAGACGATATTCTCGATGCTAAAAAAGAGATCGAAAAGACACTGGATATGATCAATCAGGCATTTGTTACATTGCTGAACAATCTGTTCCGGGATGCAGCCTTTGATGCATCGGCGGATGCACAGGTATTGCAGACGATGTTGGCTAAGGAAGGGCTGACGGAATCGGATTTTGTAAGAGAAAAAAGTGTATGACAGCAGGAAAGTAATGCTGATGGTAAATAAAAAATCATGAGAGAGTATGGAAAGGCGGGGTTATAAGTATGAATATGGATCTGGATGCAGCAACAAAAGAGGCACCTACCCTTACACTGGATCCCTTTGCGGAGGCAAAGGCAGAGATCGTGGAGAAGAAGCCGGAGGAACTGGTAGAGGAGCAGGCTGTTCCGGAGATGGAACTGACACCGGAAGAACAGAAAATGGTAGATGATTTTGCGGGACAGATCGATCTGACCAATACCCAGGCGGTATTGCAGTACGGTGCGGGGAGTCAGAAAAAGATCGCAGATTTCTCTGAGACAGCACTTAGCAATGTCCGGACCAAGGATATGGGCGAGGTTGGACAGTTGTTGACGGATGTAGTGGCACAGCTCAAGGATTTTGATACAGAGGAAGACAAGGGATTCTTCGGCTTGTTTAAAAAGAGCGGGGATAAGCTGAGTAATCTGAAAGCAAAGTATGATAAAGCGGAAGTGAACATCAGCAAGATCTGTGATGCCATGGAAAATCATCAGGTGGTGCTGCTAAAAGATGTGGCGGTACTGGACAAGCTGTATCAGCTGAATCTGAATTATTTTAAAGAACTGTCCATGTACATTCTGGCAGGTAAAAAGAAACTGACACAGGCGAAAAACGTGGAACTGCCGGAACTTCTGGAAAAAGCACAGAAGAGCGGACTGCCGGAGGATACGCAGGCTGCGAAGGATTTTGCAGCAATGTGTGAGAGATTCGAGAAGAAGATCTATGATCTGGAACTTACCAGAGCCATTTCTCTGCAGATGGCACCCCAGATCCGACTGATCCAGTCCAATGATATCGCTATGTCCGAGAAGATCCAGTCCACACTGGTGAATACGATCCCTCTGTGGAAGAGCCAGATGGTCATTGCCATCGGTCTGGATCATGCCACCGATGCAGCCAAGGCACAGCGTGCAGTATCGGATATGACCAATGAACTGTTGAAGAAAAATGCAGAAGCACTGAAAGTGGCATCCGTGGAGACAGCGAAGGAATCTGAGAGAGGTATTGTGGATATCGAGACCCTCAAGACCACGAACCAGACACTGATGACCACACTGGATGAAGTCATGAAGATCCAGGAGGAAGGCCGTGCCAGAAGACAGAGCGCAGAGGAAGACTTACAGCGGATCGAAAATGAAATGCGGGATAAGCTTCTGGAGATGAGCCAGTCATCCCATACATGATTTTTACATAATTTTAAGCAGAGAAATCTTGACGAAACAACCAGAGGAAATTAAAATAAAATGTATGTAGGTTAATTAACGGAAGGAGCAGGAAACAAATGAAAAAACTGGAAGAAATGCTAAGGGAGAAAACGATTAAAAATAAGCTTTCTTTTGTGTTCCGCATTATGGACGTTTTATATGTGGTGCTGGCACTGGTGTCAGTTGTGGGATTGATACAGTCAAAAAACTATGTGGGAAGCGTAATTGTTGTGATCATAGTTGTATTAGCTATTGCATTTAATGCAGCTATGTCAAAGATGCTTGCCAAAATGTTGGTAGAGCCTATTGAGAGTCTGGTAGTGGCATCTGAGAAGATTGCTTCCGGTGACTTTGAGATCGGCACTCCTTATGAGTCCGAGGATGAGCTGGGACGCTTATCCGACAGTTTTGAGACCGCAGCCGGTATTTTGAAAAAGGTTGTATCAGATCTGCAGGATATTGTAGAGCATTTTGCTGAGGGTAATTTTGATGTACATAGCAACTGCCCCGATGCGTATGTAGGACAGCTCCGCAATGTACTGGATGAACTGGATGATATGGTGAACAAGGTCAGTGAGACTATGCACGGTATTCAGGGATCTTCCGAACAGGTGTCTGCCGGAAGCAATCAGCTGGCTGTCAGTGCACAGGATATTGCAGAAGGTGCTACCAGTCAGGCTGCAGCTGTTGAAGAACTGGTGGCTACCGTAGAAGAAGTAACGAATCAGGTAATGGAGAACACCAAGTCTACCGATATCGTTCACGATAAGGCAAAACAGGTAGGTATCGAGGCAGCCAACAGCCAGCAGAAGATGGATGAGCTGGTAGATGCCATGAAGAAAATCGATACCACGACCCAGAATATCGAGAAGATCATCGCAGATATCGAGAATATTGCACCCCAGACCAATCTGCTGTCTTTGAATGCTTCCATTGAGGCAGCAAGAGCAGGGGAAGCCGGAAGAGGTTTCGCAGTCGTGGCTGACCAGATCAGACAGCTGGCAGAAGAGAGTGCAAATTCCGCAGTAGAGTCTAAGAAGCTGATCGAAGAATCCATGAACGAAGTAGGAGTGGGTAACAGGGTTACCAGGGAGACCAACGAAGCAATGCAGAAGGTTATGACCGAACTGGATCAGATCATCCAGGAGGTTGCTAATATCCGTACTGCATCCGACAGACAGGCAGTATCTGTCAACAACATCAAGAAGGGTGTGGAGGACATCAACGATGTTATCCAGTCCAACTCCGCAGCAGCAGAGGAGACTTCCGCTACCAGCGAGGAGCTTTCCGCTTCCGCTACTACTTTGAACGAGTTGTTAGAGCACTTCAAACTGCGCGGTTAATCGGAGGATGTTTTCCCAAGATCGTAATAGAGAGAACAGAAGAACCATAGCTGAAACCACAGCTGTGGTTCTTTTCATATCGGAGGAGTAATGAGTAATAAGGAAATGCTTCATAGAAAACAATATGGGATAGCGGCGGTAGTGGCCGGTCTGGCGCTTGCAGTAAGTATGACAGCCTGTGGTGCACAGAAAGGGACTGAGGGGACGGAGAGCGTGGAAACTATGGAAAACGTGGATCCTGTGGTTCCCGAGAGCGTAGTAGCATCCGCGGAGACAACAGAAAATGAGAAAAACGCAGAGGAATTCGGTAGAGAAACGCTGGCGGAAACGTCTGTGCCGCAAGGGGCGGCGAATAGTGCAGGACATGAAATGGTGACTTCGGGGACCGACAAAGTTCCTGGGGGAGAGGTTGCGGTGTCGCAAAGCGGTATGCCGACAGAGGCCGCAGGCAGTCAGACAGAAACGGTAGCCGGTCAGCCGGAGGCTATACAGAACCAGCCGGTGGAATATACCGACTTACAACAGATCACTCTGGATCCGGACTGGGAATATGCGGATCATTCGAAGATCAATACCGGGGCGGCGGTATTGTACCGGGCACCGGAGGAGTGTGGACGAAAGGGAATCATTATCGGAGTGAATGCGGGACATGGCACCGCCGGTGGGGCCAAAGTAAAGACGTTGTGCCATCCGGACGGTTCGGCCAAGACTACGGGAGGCAGTACGGCAGCGGGAGCTACAGAAGCTGCGGCAGTGTCCGGAGGCATGACATTTCAGGACGGGACACCGGAGCGAACGGTTACTTTGCAGATGGCACAGATCCTGCGGGACAAACTGTTGGCCTCTGGCTATGATGTACTGATGCTCAGGGACGGAGAGGATGTGCAGTTGGACAATGTGGCCAGGACCGTGATCTGCAATAACGTGGCAGACTGCCATATCGCACTGCACTGGGACAGCGGTGACGGCAAGAATTACGACAAGGGATGCTTTTACATCTCTGTGCCGGAAGTACTGAAGAGTATGGAACCGGTGGCATCCCACTGGCAGCAGCACGATGCTCTGGGAGCGGATCTGGTGGAAGGGCTGCGGGGACAGGGAGCAACGATCTATGGAAAAGGAAACATGAGCATTGACCTGACCCAGACTTCTTATAGTACGATCCCTTCCGTGGATATGGAACTGGGAAATGCATATTCCGATCACAGCGATGCTATACTGGATCAACTGGCGGAAGGATTACTGCAGGGGATTAACGTTTATTTTCAACAGCAGTAAGATTGGTTAGAGCGGCAATGCATTGATCGGAGATGGACTTCAAAAGAAATCCCAGCACTGCCATCAGCAGCAATTCAACGAGAAACAAACCTAAAACACCCACCATACCGCGCATATAGGGAATAGCTCTCGGAGTGATAAAATAGATAATGATATGGTGGACCAGAAATACTTCATAAGAGTAGTTACTTATCGTACGGAGAAATCGGCCGTTTCCTTTTTCGAGAACCGGTTCCAGGCATGCAGCGGAAATCCAGAAGGCAACGGCCAGTATCGTTATTTTCAAACCGGTGCTGATGGGAAGTGCAAAAGGGCACAGAACAAAGAAAATCACCACCGGCAGGGATAAGAAAATCCATTTAGGATTGAATTTTTCATGATAATAACCAATCATCATACCGATTACGAACTCGTAGCCCTTCAGGAAGAAGTTCATATGGATGGGGACGGAGAAATCGTAATGAAATAAAACAATCAAATAAATCCCGGTAGCGATGATAAAAAAGAACTTTTCATTTTTT